>ERZ857775.1823-NODE-1823-length-22981-cov-4.002050_pt1 | contig 22981 bp, 10 predicted proteins | sample MGYA00519698_ERZ857775 | MGnify/ENA primary metagenome ERZ857775 (study PRJEB31778, sample SAMEA3449363) | human gut metagenome | biome: human gut; feature: human-associated habitat; material: faeces | place: United Kingdom | collected 2010/2012 ...
ACTCTTTCGTGTTGGAGATATAGCCGATAGGAGCATCGAACCATACATAGAGAACTTTCCCTTCGGCACCTTCTACCGGAACAGGAATCCCCCAGTCGAGGTCGCGGCTTACGGCACGTGGTTGCAGCCCCATGTCGAGCCAGCTTTTGCATTGTCCGTATACGTTAGGACGCCATTCCTTATGATCTTCCAGAATCCATTGGCGCAGCCATGTTTCATGCTTATCCAACGGGAGATACCAGTGGGTGGTTTCTTTCATCACCGGTTTGCTGCCACTGATGGCACTCTTCGGATTGATAAGGTCTGTCGGTGAAAGGGAAGTTCCGCACTTTTCGCATTGGTCGCCGTAAGCTCCTTCCGAATGGCAGTGCGGGCATTCGCCTGTGATATAGCGGTCGGCAAGGAACTGGTGCGCTTCTTCATCGTAGTATTGTTCTGACGTTTTTTCGATAAATTCTCCTTTATCATACAACTTCCTGAAGAAGTCTGAGGCCAGTGCATGGTGCGTTTTTGAGGAAGTACGGCTGTATACGTCGAATGAGATGCCGAACTCTTCAAAAGATTTCTTTATGAGGAAATGATAACGGTCTACTACATCTTGTGGAGTGATACCTTCTTTCTTGGCACGGATTGTGATAGGCACACCGTGTTCATCCGAACCGCCGATAAAGAGTACGTCTTCTTTTTTCAATCTCAGATAACGGACATAGATATCTGCCGGCACGTATACACCTGCCAGATGTCCGATATGAACAGGCCCGTTGGCATATGGCAGAGCCGAGGTCACTGTGGTTCTTTTAAAGTTCTTTTCCATTGATATAGGGATTATTTTTATGATTCTCTTATCATTAATAGCCCACAAAGGTAGGGAAATTCTTTTTTATTTCTTGTTTTTGCTGATAATAGAAATGTATTTAATACGTTTTTACTCTTCCGGGATACGAAATTCTTTTTGTGATCGTGATCAGGGAGTCAAATCGATGAAATAATGCCAGAGGAAAATAGTATCATTGGATATGTTTCTTTTATGGCAGGATGCAAACTTTTCGACGGATCCAAGCAATGAGACTTTGGCTAATTGTTCATCTTCTGTCCAATCTATGGACTCGTTTATGCTGTTTTGCGATTGATAAATCACCCAACCATTTACTTTTGAAAACCACTCTTCAATGGTTCGGCTTTGCACATACGCAAACATTCCGCACTCTTTGAGATGCTTTGAATGTTCTCCTTTTTTGAAACGTTCTATTCCGCCTCGTTCTCCATAAACGTATTCTTGATTGTTGGATGTCTCAGAGAAACGTTTAGCCTCAAACTCCATTATCGGAATAACCTTTGAATTTCTGGTATTGATATATACACCGATATCCGTTTCTCTTGTAGAGCTTGCTTGTGGCGGGTTTTTACTGAATTCATATGGCAGATACCCTCCGTTTTCACAATTACATAAGTTGAAATGGCGGACTAAAAGGTTGCTAATCCAATTTTCCCTGACAGAATCTTTATTTTGATTATAGTAGTGTGGAAAATCTGCTATGTGATTGTCAATGAATGATACAATTTGTTCTACTTCGTGTTTGGGAGGAACTGATAAATCATTCGGTTGTGGCAATTGATATGAAGGCAAACTATCTTTGAACATTTTAGTAACGGGCTTTTATATAGTCTGCAAACACTTCATCGGCATCACGTAAGGCAATAGACGGAAGCCAATAGCGTAATTGCTTCGGTTTTATTAATATAATAGTATTTTTACCATACACTTTCATTATTTTCTGAATATGTGTGTGTGGGCGTTTGATATTTTTTTGAGGAATGACATTTTGTATATACTGTTCTAAATTGAAAACTTGTTCTTCTGATACAGTAAGCAACTCTTTGCCGTACTCAAAATGTATGGCAATGTAGTTTTCGGTATTTAATATTTTATAAGGTTGGAATTTTCCGTTATCAATTTGATAAACACTATTGAGCGTTTTACAAAAAACAGATGCGAATTTGGTTATGTCTGCATTTAGAACCGCTATTTCTTCTGTTTTTCTTTTATCAGCAATTTCTTCTATGATGATCTTTTCTGCCTCAGAGAATATGATATCGTTTTTGTTATGCGAATACGGAATCCTCATAATATCATCTTTGTTGATTGAAGTGGCTTTTCCAATCATGGCTCTTCCACTCGTTGCCAGAATATAGCTTCTTAGTAAACTATTGTTTTCTCTTAAATAATCATATAATGCGGATAACTCTGATTTATCATCTTGAGGCGCATGAATACCGATTATGCCGAATGGAAAAGTCAGGTATTTTTCCGAATAAGCAATTGGAATTCCTTGGTTGCCTGTTATCACTCTTATCAGAATATGCGGCCCTTCATAAATTTTCTTTTTTGTTTTTCTGGGTCTTTCGAAACGTTGAATCAGACATTCGTGGATTTGTTTTTCATCAATGCCGTTTTCGGTTAACGCTTCTACGGGGATAGTCTCTTTTCCGGTTATAAAATCGGCTTTATTGGATTTGTCGCCAATGATATATCCGATACCCACACACCAACCCTCTTTTCTTTCTTTTTCTTTTAAAAATTCTTTTAGAGTGGGCAAAGTGGACAATCTTTCAATGAGAGATGTAATTCGGCCTCCTCCTAATAAATGTGCTTTCCATGTGTATGGCTTAAAAATAGCATCATTTTTAGACATGAAGTGGAAATCGTAATAATCAAACTCTAAAAAAAGTTTATTTGCATTTGAGAAGGTGCGATTGGCTATCAGATGTAAAACAGGTTCTGAGTCCGGTCTTGATTTCTGTAAAAACACAGCTGCTGTTGACACGTTCTTTTTACCCCATAGTTTATCTGCCAGTTTGGTGAAATCAATAACTTGCAATAAATTGTATGTAGAAAAGACGTCTTCCTTGAATTTTAAGTCTTTTTGATACAATAACGGTCCGGATGGTTGAATCATAGAAAGTATTCCTCCCGCTTTTAGAAGTTTCATAGATTGTACTAAGAAGTGCAGTGCGGGATTTTCGTCCGGTATATCTATTTCTGTTTTATAACCAAACTGTTTTTCTAACTTTTTAAAATATTCCTTTCTGGCAGGTTCTTTATCATTTACAAACGGCAAGTTGAAAGGTGGATTTCCAATCACCAATGAAAAGTCATTGGGTGGATTTTCCGTTACATATTTAAAGAAGTTCTTTGTGATGATATTATTGTTCAGATCAGGAAATTTCAACTCTCCCCATGTCGGAGAATCCAGATTTACTTCATCTAAGATTGCAAGGGCCAGGCTGAAAATAGACAAACGAATGGCATCTTGCTCAATATCTACTCCATGAATGCTCTTTAATAATAAGTCTTTTAATACCGGTAGCGACGGTTTCTCCAGTTTGCCTGTTTTTTGCCATTGTTCATACCGCCACCATTGAACGATGCGTTTGTAGGCTTTAACCAAGAATATTCCGGAGCCACAACTTACATCGATCAGTTTAAAATCTTTTTGAGGAGATTGCAGAGGCATGCATTCGTCCACTAAAGTGGAGACGATCATTTCGGGTGTGTAAACGATGTCCTTGCTATCGGTCAATAGCTCTTCATATACAGAACTGATTACTTCTACCGGCAGGTGTGAGAATGAATATAGCCGCCAGAAAACATATTGATTGTTTTCTATATTGGCATCTAAATAGTTTGCCAGGTATTTGATTTCTGTTTTTCTAATGGATGTTCTCTCCTTTACTTCTTTTTCCTTGTCCCATTGAAATATCTTCCCATTGAAATCAGAAGCTAATTTATCTAATAAGTCAAGAAGTTTGCCTTGACGGATAACATCACAAAATCCGTTGCATTGGAAATGTTTTTGAAAGTAAGTACTTGCAAAGTACCCGCTCTGTGAATCTTCGTCCCGTTCTTCCAGATATTTTATAAGAAGACATTGAACCAGCAATTTTAAGGCTACGTGCTTGTCCAAACCGGATTCTTTTTGAAAACTGGCATATACCTCTTTAAGGCCACGGATTAAATCTTTTGTCGCCGATTGTTCAAATTGAAAATGATTTTTGTTTATTTCCTCTTCCCAAAATAGGCCATTATCAAAGCTTTGCGCATTAAAATTTCTAATGGCTTCTCCTGTTTTTATGATTATCTCTTGTGCATAATTTATCCTGTTGTAATCGGGTTTTTCTCTTGCGTCGAAAAAGCTCACAGATGACTTCTCGATGATGATGTATACAGGTACCTGATAACCATTCCACATATTTCTGTGTATGCGGTTTTTTTCTTGAGAGCTTAACGGTTTTAGGGTATAGTCAAAGATATATAGCTGTGGCACGGCGGCTCTGCTATCTTGGAAATAGCGGAAATACACAGCATCTGCACCGAATTTATTTTTTGCGGTTTCTAAGGCGAAAAGAATGTCTGGTGCGGATATGGCTTTTGAAAGACTTTCATAGTTTTGAGTCAATAACACTCCACTGGTTCCTTTTTCAGAAATAAAGGAAAAGTTGAGTTCTTGAATTTTTCTTTCAAAGTGGGCTATTGGCATACAAATTCTAATGTCTAAACTCTATTTTTCGGTAAAGATACTATTTTTCGGTATTGTTTTAAAATCATCGGACTTAAAACATGATATTTTTGTTGTATTACCGTTCTTTAAGAACTTGTCAATGAGAAAATCGTATGTCTGATTTTAACATTGTTAATTCCGTTTTGCGGCATATTGTTTCTTCTGTTGCAAAACATTAATTCTTTGCCTGTAAAGATACGTATTCTTGTTGACAAAAAATTGTATTTAACACAGTATTAAATACGTATTCTTGCAGGCTAAGAATATAGATTCATTTACTTAGGAGATGAACAGTTAATGATTTGATATACAATGAACAATAGCATTTGCGACTACTTCCTTGTATCGGGCGGCCCTCATTGACTCGAAAAACGCTTCCTCCCTGTACTTGTCAAATTAACAACTTCAGTGCTACCCGGTCATCGTTTAATCATTACTGAAAAGAAACCCGTCATTGACAAATACATGCCGATGACGGGTTTCTTTTCAGTAATGGTTTCAGTAATGGTTGGTTTTCTGTTTGAGGCTCAATGATGATTTTATTGTTTCACAATCACTTTTTGTCCTTCAAGGAAGTAGACGCCCTCATCAAGGTCGGTCACCTGATTGATTCCTTCATTCACTTCTGCATTACGGAGCAACATGCCGTTTACACCATAAATTTCGATGGTACGTGTACAGTCCGATTCGATGTAAAGGATACCGTTTCGGCTGTATGCTTTCACGTTATCGATGGTTTCGCCCAGCGTTATGCGTATGTCGGTGGCACCACCGCCATTGTCACCGATACTGAACATGAGCGGCGCATTGAGCGACCCCGGTTTGTCTGTAACGTAAGCTTCGAACGGCTTTACGTCACGGCGATAACGTTCGAATACGCTACCGGTTGTCTCTTCCGTGTTGTATGGATCGATGTTCAGGGCATATACCTCCTGTGATTGTTCGACTGCTGTAAGCGTCGGGACAAAATTGAATTTCGGTCCTTCTACGATTGGCAGAACTTCGGGTGTGACAGGTATCCGGTAATCTTCGGCTATGAATTGCATCTCTCCGGTGATGTTATATTGCTCGTCATATTCCCGGTTGTTCGGCATGGCGATAATGTAAGGGGTATGTGCTTTTATCTGCTGACACGACTGGAATCCGTTTTCTCCCAGTTCGCGTAACCAGAAACGGCGTGTACTTGCTCCTTCTGCGCCGAACGGCAGGAGCTCGGTACTTTTTGACTCGAACCATATGCGGCTGACATCGAATGGCAGTGTGATTGACTCCCATCCCTTGGACACGTTGCCACGTCCGGTTTCCAGACTGAACGTCTTGCGGAATATGGCTTTCTTCGCTTCAAATGCTTTCCAGCAATGGAACGGATATTTATCTGCTATTTCAATGTTCTCGGCCACCCCGTCGCGAATCACATTATACCATTTTTGAGGAACCTCTGTCTGTGCGGTGACATACATCAGGCAGTTTTTGGCATAACTGTTGAAAGCATCGTTTTCGATACGTGTTTTACTGTTCCATGTGATGGACATCAGGTTGGGGTTGGCATTGAAAGCAAAGGGTTCAACGGTGACTACTCCACTGCCTACGCTTACCGTACGCAGATTTTCACAATTACTGAAAGCATTGAGCCGTATGGTTTTTACTTTGTCGGGGATGACGATGTCCTTTACCTGTGTGCTTTTATAGAACGCATTCTTTCCGATGGTTTCCAGATTGTTCCCGAAACTGATGCTCCTTAATGAGTTCTCTTTATTTTCGGCACTGAATGCATAGGCGCCGATTGTGCGCAGACTGTTCGGCAATGCCACCCTGTTGATATTCGTTGAGTTGACAAAAGCGTAGTCGGCGATAGAGTCCATGCCTTCGGCGAAGGTCACATCGGTCAGTGTACTGCAATTGGCAAAGGCATAGGCGCCTATGGTTTTGGCGGGTATATGGATGCTTGCCAGCTTCGGGCAGTTGGAGAAGGCCCGTGTGCCAATGGAGTCGGTGGAAGCAAGAGTGACTTGTTCCAGTGCCGGGCAGTTGTAGAATGCTTCTGTTGCAATGTTCTTTTCGCCGCCTTCTTTCATGATGACGGTGGTTAATTTCGGGCTGGCTTGGAAAGCCTGTTTGCCGATCGATACCGAGCCGGCTGCTATTTCCACGCTTTGCAGTTCTTTGCAGTTGTAGAATGCTTGTGACCCTACGGTTTTTACCGATGCCGGGATGCGGATGTTTTGCAGCTTAGTTCCATAGAAAGCTTTTTCGGCAATAGTAGTCAGATTTTCGGGTAGTGTGATGTTTGTGATATTGGTATATCCGAATGCTTGAACGCCGATGCGTTTTACGTTTTTGCCGATGGTAATTTGGGTCAGATCCGTCCGGTTGTTGAAGGCGTAATCTTTGATCTCTTCCATATTTAGGGCTAAGTCTGTCAAGGCCGTACCGTAAAAAGCATTTTCGTGTATATCGGTTACTTTCTCCGGGATGCTGAGTTGTTTCAAGGCTGTGCAATAGCCGAAGCTATAAGCGTCCAGAGTCGTGACATTAGCTCCGATGGTAACATCGGTCAACGCCTTGCAATAATAGAACGTATTGCTTGGCAGTTTGGTGACACCGGTTCCTATTCTGACACTTTGTAGGGCGGAGAAACTGTTGAATATTCCTTCGGGAAGTGCCTTTATCCCGTTACCGAGAGTGACGGAGGTTAATTTGCTATTTAATCCGTTGAATACTCCGGTGACATCTGTTACTTGATCCGGGATGTTGAGCGATGCAATCTCTGTACCGTTGAACACATCGTGTTCCAGTTTACGCAGTTTTGCCGGCAAAGTGATTGCTTTCAGGCAGCGGCATTTTTGGAATGCGTATGTTGCAATGCTGTCTACTGCTTCACCAAGCGTGATATTACTTAATGTATCACAACTTGCGAAGGCATAGCTTCCTATACTTTTCACTTTGGCCGGGATGGTGATGCTTTCCAGTTTTTTGTCTCCGGCATTATAAAAGGCATATTCACCGATTTCTGTTAATTCCGGATTTAATTCGATCACCCGCAATGAGTCACAACCGTCGAAAGCTTTACTACCCACTTTACGAATGGAGGCAGGGAATCCGATGGAATCCAACTTAATACATCCGGCAAAAGCTTCTGTAGGGATCTCGTTGATGCTTTTGCTTAGAGTGAATTCAGTCAATTGTTTGTTTCCTTTGAAAGCGGCTTCGCCAATGGTTGTCACCTGATCGGGCAGGGTGAATTTCTCTAAGCCGGTATTATAAAATGCATTGGCTCCAATGGTAGCTAACTCTTTGCCGAACTTCACTTCTTTCAGATATTTTTTGTCTTTGAATAGGTTATCGGGGATGGCAGTAACTAAATCTCCAAAGGTCACTTTTTGAATGCTGGCGAATTTTCCGGCTGTGGCAATAATGGTTTCATTTTCATTGTTGATAGTGATATCTTTTACACTGTCGCAGGAATTGAAAGCATCTTCCTCTATGGCAGTCAATTGAGGAGTTAGAGTAATTGTTCGTAGACTATCGCAATTATTAAAAACATAGTTAGGGATGATCGTTATGTTTTGAGGAAGTGTAAATGTACGAAGTCCGGAGTTGCTAAAGGCATAGTTCTCTATTTTATTAACACTTTCCGGAATGTAAATAGAAGCCAATTTACTACATCCGCTGAAAGCCGAATTTCCAATGGTTGTTAATGTTTCCGGCATGTTGATGGTTTGGAGTGATTTACAATTGGCGAAAGCAGAATTACCAATTGTTGTGACTTGGTTTCCTAAAACAACAGTTTCCAGGTTACTTTTATTGGAGAACCAATTACTTATATAGGTAAGTTTATCGTTGAGTTTTACATAACGAAGATTATTACATTCGTAAAAAGGGTCATAAGTAGATATTTCTTCAATTCCATCTCCTAAAATAAAACTTTCCAAGGCACTGCATCCATAAAAAACATATTGTCCTAAAGATGTGACTTTTGACGGAATAGTTATTGATTTCAAGGCTTTACAATCTCTGAATACTTGATTCCCTATACTTTCTAAACTGTCCGGTAACGTTATGCTTCGTAGGTTTTCACATCCTTGAAAAACTTGATCTTTAAGTATTCTTAAACTGTCGGGCATTTCAATCGTTCTTAAATTGTCACATTCGTAGAATACTCCCCCCTCTATATTACGTAGTTTTTTAGGTAATACGATCTTCTCCAGTCCGGTACATCCATTAAAACAGAAACTTCCTATTGTTGTTATATTTTCCCCTAATATGACTTCTGTTAGATTTGTTTTACCTTGAAATATACTGCCGGTTAAATCTGTCAGGCCGTTTCCGATGACCACTTTCTTAAGGTTGTTACATCCCTCAAATGGGCCATAACCCGATATGCTTTTTACTCCGTTTCCGATAATTATTTCTTCGAGAGCACTGCATTCATAGAATACATATTGTTCGATAGATTCAACTCTGTCCGGAATCGTTATGGCTTTTAATGACGCACAATCATTAAAAGCTCTTATGCCGATAGTTCGTAGAGTGGATGGGAGGACGATATTTTGTAAAGAACTACACTTGTAAAAAGCATTAGAATTTATGTCTGTCAATCCTTCGGGCAATACGATACTTTGTAGCCATTCACTCTCTTGGAGTGCCGCAGAATTGATTGTCAATGTTCCTTTTGGCAATATCAACGTCACCCATGTATTCTTTTGGAATTGCGTATTGATGCTGTTGTTTATAAATGAGGCATCCAATAAGTCCAGCGTCTTGACAGCTGTTAGGTTTTGCTTGATGAAAGCGATATCTGTATCATTAATAACGCCTGTCAGCTTAAGATTGTTGATTTTTGCATAATCGCTCGCTGATACTTGATTGCTGAGGTTCCCCGGACTTGTCACAGCGATGCTTGTTATATCGCTTGTACAATTGGCCCGCAAGGAAACCTCCCGTGTGCCTCCATTGGTTACTATGATAGCTTTGGCTTCAATCAGTCCTTCGGCTGTTACAGTGACGGTGAAAGGGATTGTGCGTGTCTCCAATGCTGGAATATTCTTTTCATAATCTCCTATGGAGAAAATGGTATTGTCGGTTGTTACTTTCGTTATGTTTAGTTGTTCACTACCGATATTGCGGACATTCAGGTTGACCGTTGTCGGTGCATTTTTTACTACATTTCCGAAGTAAAGTTGGGTCTCGCATACAGGGTAAGCGACGCCCGGCATTATGAATGATGTTGGCGACATATAGATATTTTTCACATAGCCGCGATCATCTCCGGTGGTAGCGGAACTACTGTTTTTGTAGCTCCATTTCAAAGTATGCACACCCGTTTTTAGATCATAACTATAAGGGGTATAGTTGGATATAATGCCGGATATATTAGTTACTTGCTTGTTGTCCACATAAAATATCAGTTGGTCGCCATTGACAGACCAGTCGAAAGAAACCGTAGCATCAAATGATAGGTTGAACGTTGTACTGAACCCTACTTCAGAGTTCGCTTCTTTATTACTGCTGGTCACAACCCCGTTTCCCGCAGTTGTCCACGGGGCAGTGGTAGATTCCTGTTCAAAGGTCAGTGGGAAAGAGCCTTCTTTCAGCGCATTGGTGGCAAAAGTGTCATCGTTTGCTTGTGTTCCGTTTATGGCAGCGTAGGTGCTCAGACCTGCCAGGCATATCATACATATATATAAGAATATCTTTTTCATATTACTTTTCTGTTTCGAGGGTTATTTATCCGGATTACCCATATCTCCATCACCCGGTACGGGGTCGATGGCGGTGGTGAATGAGGTGATATTAGAGAGAGTTGTGCCTTGTGAATTTGTGGCAAAAGCACGTACATAGTAAGTGGTACTTGATTTCAGGTCGCTCATGTTCAGAACCATCTGGTCTCCTGTGCCTTCGATGGCTTTTACTTGGTCGTTTTCGCCCGGTTCGTGGTTGGTGCTGCTCCAATAAAAACCTTTCCGTGTGATTTCCTGGTTTCCGTTACTGCTGATACGTGCAGTGACTTTAGCTGTGGTGATTGCCACGTCTGTCACGGAGATATTTCCGAAAGTCGGCTTATTGACGGCATCCGTGGTGAATTGTGCATGGCTATTGTAGGTCACTCCCGCTTCGTTGACGGCATATGCACGTACGTAATAGGTCTTTCCGGGCGTTAAGCCGGTGAGGGTGTGGTTGAGGGCGGTTACGTTGCCTTCAATGTCTTGGTGGGTGTTTTTATCCATATCCGGCTGACTCGTTTCGGTGCTCCAGCAGAAACCTTTCCGGCTGATGGTGCCGTTACCTGCCGAGTAGATCGTGGCGGTAAGTACTGCGCTGTTGATGGTGACGCCTGAGACATTTGTACTATACAGGCCGGGAGCGGTGATTTGAGTGGTGGTGAAACTTTCGCTGCTGCTATATCCCGTACCTACGCTGTTGGTTGCAAAAGCGCGTATGTAATAGAGGGTACCGTGATTCAGCCCGAGCAGTTGCTGCGTGAAGTCGTTGCCTTCAACACTGATCACTTTATCAGAGGTTGTCGGGTTGGGATTCGTTGTACTATAACAGAACCCTTTTCCTGTGACCGGAGAATTATTGTCATTGATAATACTGCTACGCACATAGGCCGAGGTGGTATTGATGGCCGAAATATACGGAATGTCCAACGTGGGTTCGGAAATAGTTACAGTGGTGAAGCTTCCGGCCTGAGAATATCCCGTTCCTGCTTCATTGGTGGCGTAAGCCGTCACGTAGTACGGAGTACCGGGGTTTAGTCCGGTAAATTCATGCAGAAATTCCGTGCCTGTCATCTGTATTTTTTCGCATCCTTGCATGTCCAATCGAGGATTCTGTACGGAGGTGCTCCAGCAGAATCCGCGTTCGGTCACGGTACCGTTGCCGTTGCTGAGCAGTGTGCAGTTGACGCTTGCGCCATCTGTTTTGGGTGTGGAGATGACGAGTGCATCCAGTCGGGGCACTGTGAGCTCCATGGTTTTAAATTCTTTGACGTTCGAGTATCCGGTTCCTTTTTCGTTGACGGCATAGGCTGTCACGTAATAGGTGGTTCCCGGTGTCAGTTCTTCTAACATGTACTTGAAGTCGTCGCCTTCTATTGCTTTATGTTCGCATCCTTCCGTGCCTGTTTGCGGATTGTGTACGGATGCACTCCAACAGAATCCTTGTTCGGTGATTGTACCGCCTCCGTTGCTGGCTATGGCGGCACTGAGGTCGGCTGTTTTGGTAGTAAACGTAGGGGTGGTGATCGTAACTTCCGGCAGTGTCACACTGGTGGTAGTGATGGTGACAGCATTGCCGTATCCGGTTCCTTTTCCGTTGGTTGCATAAGCCCGGATATGATAAACGGTGCCTTCTTTGAGTTTATTGATTTCTCCTGCGAATACATTACTTTCTGTTAAAGGCATTTCTGTCTGTCCGTCGCAAGCACCAAGCATGGGGGTAGAGTTTGTACTGCTCCAGCAGAATCCCCGGGAGGTTACGGCAGAAGTTCCGGCATCGGTCACTTCAGCGGTTACTACGGCATAATTACCGCGTACAGTTGGCTCGTCGTATGTGCGTACAGTTGGCTTTTCCGAATTCTCGGTGCGGATAACGGTTGTTTTGCCGTATCCTACGATGCCTTCGTTGTTCATGGCAAAAGCCCGTATGGTATAGTCGGTAGAGGCGCTCAAATTGCTGATGGTGACTACGAAATCGGTTTCGCCTTCGGGTACGGCCACATTGTTGTCTCCCAATTTAGGGTCGCCTTCGGTTCCTTTGACGTAGCAGACACCTCGCAGTTCGATGCTTTCTGCCCCACTGGAGATGACCTCGCTTGCGACCGTGATACTTTGATTGTCTTTGGTTCGGAGGGTTATTGCATCCAGTTCGGGCGCATTGTTGGCAACTGTGGCAAACTGCAGAATTTCCGGACTGATGACAGTGGTGTTGCCGCAGGTGATGAAAAGGCAGTAAAAATAGTTCGTTCCCGGAATGAGTTCTTCCAATTGTACTTTTACTTCACCGGATGTTTGCTCTACAGGCACTTTGATTACATCTTTGTCACCCAATGCTTTGCTTTCGAGCAGAGTCTTGTTGATGGAGTAGAGGAAGCCGCATTCGGTAATTTCCAGATCGTTTTCTCCGATATTCCCTTTCAGTATGGCGCTTTTGCGTTTAATGTCATCTTGCGGTACTACTTGGATCTCCATTTTCGGGGCAATCCAAGTGGGTTCTGTATCTTTTTCACAACCTCCTGTCAGCCAGATAAAGCACAGGATGGCGATGGTTCGTATGAGTCGTTTCATATCGTTTGAAGTGATTTATGTTATTCTTAGAAAATAATACCTACACCGGCGGTGACCTGGTGCTGTTTGAAATTGATTGTGTTGAATCCTGCCGAAAGCAGGAACCCTTTCAGGCGCAGGATAGCCCCTATTTCTGCCGCTACTCCGGATGCGGAGTGATCGGTGTTTTTATACCAGTTGTCTTCCGTGTCGGCTTCGAGCCAGGCAAAAGTGCGGTTACCGTATCCTACGCCGGCATAGCCGTAAAGTGGTTTAGCCAGACGGCGCATATATCCGGCTGTAATGCAGAGGTAGGATTTCTCTGTTCTTCCCGGTTCATAGATGATGGAGGCGCCTTCGGTGGTCTTTTGGTTATCGTCACATTCACCTACGGTTTTGATCGAGTTGAAGTCACTCCTGAAAGCGGCATAGAATCCGTTGGTGCGTGTAAAACCGATCATGCCGCCGAAGGAGATTTGCCCGCCACCGCCAAATCCTGCCTGTACCATAATGAGCGTGTTCATCGGAACTTTCGGTTTGATGGTGGATATCATGTGGAAGGTAGGGCGTACGGTTTCTCCGGCGGTTACATTCAGCACGGTGTCTATCGGGAAGTATGTTTGTTTCTCGATACGCACTTTATATTCCTTGATCCCCATGCGGTCACTGCGGTAGGGAGTTTTTCCTACCCGTACGCTGTCGATGTATACGTCGGCATCCTGCTCGGGTAGTGAGAAGATTTCCATGTAACCGAATTTGGGTTTTAATGCAACGCTTTTGGTGACCGGAGTATTACCTAACTTGATGACACCGGCATCGGGCTGATACATCGGTGCTTCCACCCGATAGGTGTGTTCTCCTTTCGGCATGGTTGCGTTGAAAAGTCCGTTTTCCACAGGTACCGGTTCTTCGTCAATGTAAACATTGGCTGTGGCCGGCTCGGGGCGGACTACGAGAAATTGCATGTTACTTTCCGCCACGGGCTTGTTCTGGTCGTCGCTTGTGTTGAGTACCATCTCGTATACGGTTGCCTTTTCGATGATGTCCGGATAGAAATAGTTGCGCAGAATTCCCAGTTTGTCATGCAGGATTGAGATGCGTCGTGCACCACGGGGGACATAAACCCACACTTCTCCTGTCTTGTTTTCGCGGGCTGTAATGCCTAAGGCATCGGGCTCGAACATAAGGTCTTTTTCGTTGGTCACGATGCGTATCAACGCACATATTTCTCCGTTTTGATCCCGTTTCGGTGCTGTGATACGGGCGGTGATGTCGTTTTCCATCCGATTAAAGGAAGTTACCGTAATTTTACTCTGTTGGGCCGATAGAATACTCGGACATAAGAACAACAGAAAATAAAAAAGTAAAAACAGATGTTTGAAATTGTTTTGATTCATGTAATAATTGTTTGTTTGCGACAGTCTCCTTTCGCAATCATCCCTAATTTTTTAGAAGTATGGAGACTTTTATATTATTAATACTTCGCCTACAAATGTAGTTAATAAAACAGAAATAAGAAGCATTCATTCTTAAAAAAAATAGTTGCATGCCTTATTTCCTTTTACTTGTTTTTGTTTTGTAACGGTTTACAGTGACAAAATTTATATTAGTGTGCTGTTATTTATTTGTTTAATTTGTGTGACGATTGTGCTTTTGACGGATTTTAACAATATGATGATGCTCCGATGGAGCCTTAACTGTACTGTTGCATTGCACATGTCCCCTTGTACAATAGCTAAAAAGCCTTGGTGGCAAGCATTACGGAGCGGAAGAGCTTGCGATATTGCGGAAGGGCTTCGGTGATTGGCACTGCAGAACGGAGAGATTTTTGAAAATGGGAGTCTATGTTCATAACCGGAAGATATGGATTATATGGGAGGAAATATATCTTCCTTATTTAATTCTTTACAGATTGTATAACTGTTATTGTATGTTGACAGTAGTCAATTTATCTATTGGTAGTTGTCGGCTTATCCGTTGACTACTGTCAATCGATCAGTTGATGATTGCCGACGGGGAATTATATTTAAAACTTTCTTCCCCTCCCTTCCGCACTTAAATGCCGATGAATAACGAAAAGCGGGAGGGGGAAAGGGGAAATGAATTTCCATGTTTTAAGTTGCTTATGTTTTTGGGAAATACTATATTTGTGCATTAATAACCGAATAATATACAATCGTATGATTACAACACAGTTGCTCCGTCCGGAGAGCATCGTCGTCGTGGGTGCATCGAATAATGTGCATAAACCGGGCGGTGCTATATTAAAGAATCTTATCAATGGTGGTTATCGTGGTGAACTTCGTGCCGTCAACCCGAAGGAGACGGAAGTGCAGGGGATTCCTTCTTTTGCCGATGCCAAAGACATACCCGATACCGATTTGGCGATTCTTGCCATTCCGGCGGCGTTGTGTCCGGATGTGGTAGAAGCGTTGGCGAGCGGAAAGCAAACGAAGGCATTTATCATTCTCTCTGCCGGTTTTGGCGAAGAGACGCACGAAGGTGCACTGCTCGAAGAACGGATTCTGGCAACGGTGAATACATACGGTGCTTCGCTGATCGGGCCGAACTGCATCGGGTTGATGAACACGTGGCATCACAGCGTATTCAGTCAGCCTATTCCGCAATTGAGCTTGCAGGGAGTAGATTTGATTTCCAGTTCCGGTGCAACGGCAGTCTTTATTTTGGAGAGTGCGGTGACAAAAGGATTGCAGTTCAATTCTGTCTGGTCAGTAGGCAATGCGAAGCAGATCGGTGTGGAAGATGTGTTGGAATATATGGATAATACATTTGATCCGGAAAAGGATTCACGGATTAAATTGCTTTATATCGAGAGTATCGGTGATCCCGACCGTTTGCTGTTTCATGCTTCGTCGTTGATCAAGAAAGGCTGTAAGATTGCTGCCATCAAAGCGGGAAGTTCCGAAAGCGGGAGCCGTGCGGCCTCTTCGCATACGGGGGCTATTGCCAGTTCCGACTCTGCTGTCGAGGCTCTGTTCCGTAAAGCAGGTATCGTGCGTTGTTTCTCCCGTGAAGAGTTGACCACGGTAGGCTGCGTTTTCACGTTACCGGAATTGCGGGGGAAGAATTTTGCTATTATTACGCACGCCGGCGGTCCCGGGGTGATGCTGACCGATGCTCTGAGCAAAGGCGGACTGAATGTTCCCCGGTTGGAAGGCCCGTTGGCAGATGAATTAAAATCCCGCCTTTATCCCGGTGCTGCCGTTGGCAATCCGATTGATATCTTAGCTACCGGTACTCCCGAGCATTTGCGGCTTTGCATCGATTATTGTGAAGAGAAGTTTGAGAATATAGATGCGATGATGGCTATTTTCGGTACTCCGGGCCTGGTTACTATGTTTGAAATGTATGATGTGCTACATGAAAAGATGCAGACTTGCCGTAAACCGATTTTTCCGATTCTTCCTTCTATCAATACGGCAGGAGCCGAGGTTGCCGCTTTTCTGGCAAAAGGGCATGTGAACTTTGCTGATGAGGTGACATTGGGTACGGCCTTGTCGAGGATAGTGAATGCCCCGCAACCGGCCACCAATGAAATAGAGCTTTTCGGTGTGGATGTACCTCGTATCAGGCGTATCATCGACTCTATCCCCGAAGATGGTTATATCGCCCCCCATTATGTGCAGGCATTGCTGCATTCCGCCGGTATTCCGCTTGTCGATGAGTTTGTTTCCGGCAATAAAGAAGAGGTGGTTGCTTTTGCACGCCGTTGTGGATTCCCGGTAGTGGCAAAGGTTGTCGGTCCGGTACACAAATCCGATGTGGGAGGAGTGGTACTGAACATAAAAGGCGAGCAGCATCTCGCTTTGGAGTTCGATCGGATGATGCAGATTCCCGAGGCACATGCCATTATGGTTCAACCCATGCTGAAAGGTACGGAACTCTTTATCGGTGCAAAATATGAAGAGAAATTCGGACACGTTGTACTTTGTGGTTTAGGAGGTATTTTTGTTGAAGTTTTGAAGGATGTTTCTTCCGGCCTTGCCCCGTTGTCTTATGAAGAGGCTTATTCTATGATCCATTCTCTCCGTGCCTATAAGATTATTCAGGGAACCCGTGGGCAGAAAGGGGTAAACGAAGATAAATTTGCCGAGATCATCGTCCGTCTTTCTACCCTGCTACGTTTTGCCACGGAGATCAAGGAGATGGATATCAATCCGCTATTGGCTACGGAGAAAGAGGTGATAGCGGTGGATGCGCGGATAAGAATCGAAAAAGAAAGATGAAGAGAGGGGAGAATTCTCCCTTCTTTTTACCCTCCCCAATTCTCCCTGTCCAGATTCCGATAGCTGATGGCTTCGGCCAGGTGAGCGGAGAGTATTTGTTCACTGCCTTCCAGATCGGCAATGGTGCGCGATACTTTTAATATGCGGTCGTAGGCGCGGGCGGAGAGGTTGAGCCGGTTCATGGCATTTTTTAGTAAAGTCAGGCCTTTGTTGTCGGGTTGGGCATATTGGGCAAGCAGTTTGCTCGTCATTTGTGCATTGCAATAAATGCCTGGTTGGTCGGCAAAACGGGTATCCTGTATTTGCCGGGCTTTGATAACCCGTTTACGAATTTCTGAGCTTGGCTCGGCAGGATGGTTGTTGGCCATCTCTTCAAAAGGAACCGGCACAATTTCTATTTGTATGTCGATACGATCCAGTAAAGGTCCTGATATTTTATTCAGATATTTCTGCACTTGCCCCGGAGAACAGACACAGGCTTTTGTGGGGTGATTATAATATCCGCAAGGACATGGATTCATAGAAGCGATCAGTGTGAAACTCGCCGGATAATCAATGCTGCATCTTACCCGGGATATAGAGATGCGGCGATCTTCCAACGGTTGACGCAATACTTCCAATACACTGCGTTGGAATTCCGGAAGTTCATCTAAAAAGAGTACGCCGTTATGGGCAAGGCTGATCTCACCCGGTTGTGGAAAATTTCCACCGCCAACCATAGCTGATTGCGAAATCGTATGATGGGGGTTACGAAACGGACGTTTTGTAATCAGTGAGGTGTCTCGGCTCAGTTTTCCGGCTACGGAATGTATTTTGGTGGTCTCCAGACTTTCACCGAGAGACAGAGGCGGCAGGATGGACGGCAAACGTTTGGCCATCATGGATTTCCCGCTTCCGGGTGCTCCGATCATAATAAGATTATGCCCGCCGGCCGCCGCCACTTCTAATGCTCTTTTTACATTTTCCTGCCCCTTGACATCTGCAAAGTCGTATTCAAACTCTTCCTGGCGGGTATAGAACTCTTCCCGTGTATTGACGATCGTGGGCTGTAACTCGCATTTCCCGTTGAAAAATTCGATGACCTCTTTGATATTCGTAACTCCGTATACGTTCAGGTTATTGACGACTGCCGCTTCACGGGCATTCTGCAGGGGAACGATCAGTCCGTCGAATTTCTCTTCCCGTGCTTTGATAGCTATGGGAAGTGCCCCTTTGATCGGTTGTATGCTACCGTCGAGACTTAGTTCTCCCATGAGTAAATAATGGGGCAGTTTCTCGGAAGAGATGGTTTCATTGGCAGCAAGGATGCCTATGGCAAGCGGGAGGTCGTAGGCCGAACCTTCTTTACGAATATCTGCCGGTGCCATGTTGATGACTATATTGCTGGTGGGCATTTTGTACCCGGTCACTTGCAGGGCGGAGATGATACGTTGATGGCTCTCTTTTACGGCAGAGTCGGGCAGACCTACCAGATAGAACATGCAACCTCTTGAGCTGTTTACTTCGATGGTGATAAGGGTTGCGTTTATACCTTGTACGGCCGCTCCGAATACTTTTATGAGCATGTTTTTCTTAGTAATTTAAGGGCAATTATTTCTTTTCGTTTTTCTTTAGCACTTCTTCCACTTTGTGGCTTAGGCTGTCTGCCGGGATATCTCTTGCAAGTATTCTTCCGCTCGGGGATACGAGTATGCTGACAGGCAGCTTCTGAACGGCATATTGTTTGGCTGTTTCCATGTCCCATCCGGTGAAGGTGCATACCTGTTCCCAGTTTAATGTATCTTGTTTGATTTTGTTTTTCCAGGCTTTCTTGTCTATATCGAGTGAAATGCCGAGTATCCCGAAATCTTTGCTCTTCTTGTATTTGGCGTTTATCTTGCGCAGTTCGACATTTGTGGAGTCACAGTCTTCGCACCAGGATGCCCAGAAGTTGATAAGCAGATACTTATCTTTAAATTGCCCTGTGCGGGTTATTTTTTCTCCTTTTTCATTGGGGATACTGAAGAATGGCGCTGCTTTGTCTTTATTTACTTTTTCCAGTTGGCCGATATATTCTGTAAGTTGTCCGATACGAGGTTTGTCCTGTAAGATTCCGGCCATGATATTGATAAGCTCTTTAATTTTATCGAAATCGGGGTTTTCTTTCTGAACAAAATATTTGTCGAGCAGATAGATACTGGCAAAAGAAAAGTTGTGTTGGCGGATAAATGTTTCGGCTTTTTCTTCAAGTGCTTTATCCGACGGGGTGTCAAGCTCTTGCAGGCTGGCTTGAAAAGCGGAAAACTCTTCGTTATAGATGTTACCGTTGATGTTCAGGCAGCTCAGATTATTTACGTTTCCTGCTATTTTTATTTTATTCTTTTTATCAAGGAAAATGGGGTATTCCGTATTTTTTTTAAATAATAATACAGCAGAAGTAATGGTATCTATTTTGAGGGAATGAGAGAACTTGTCTCCTTTTACGCAGATAGTATCTATCTGTTCGTAAAGTCCGTCCACCCCATACAGATAGATCGTGTCATTACCCAGTCCTTTAATTTCTCCGGTGATACTTGTTGTGTCGGCTTCCTTTTTGCAGCCTGTCATGCAGAGTATCAGAATGAGCAGAATATTAATCTTCTTCATTTTCCATTTCTTTTCTGCGAAAGTACGTGTTTTTACAGATAAAAAAAAGAATTGCCCGCCATTTGTCTGGCGGGCAACTCTCTTTTTTATTATTACGTATAAGATATTATCTTATTTGATAATGTTCATGAAGTCTGAATTTGTGAAATATTTAGCAAATTCAAGATCTGTTGCAGCTTTCTTTGCCAAAGAAGAATCTTTAGCAACAGCGTTCTTCAAGCTGCTTGTCAACATAGACTGATTGTTAGTTCTTGCACCCAGAACAGCCATCAGATAATCTGTATAAGCATCCGGCTTTTCAATGTTAGCCAAAGTGTTTTTAGCTTTGTTGTAGTCTTTAGCCAAAATCTGAGCAAGTGCGGCACTGTTAGTCTTAGCATCACCGAATGAGTTTACTGCTCTTTCATACTGACCTTGTGCGATATACAGGTTACCCAATGTTTCGCCTAATTCTTTAGCACCGGCAGCTTTGCCTAAGTATGCTTCAGCAGCATTCTTGTCGCCTTTAGCCAAAGCAACAAGACCGAGGTTCATGTTTACTTCAGGAGCAGCCTGGATGTTTGCAGCTTTCTTCAGGTAAGATTCTGCTTTGTCGATGTTACCGGCTTGATAAGCTAATTTACCAAGGTTGTTGAATGCACGGTAATCGTTCGGGAACAGCTCAGTAGCTTTTGTATAGATAACTTCTTTCTTACCGTTGTCGTTAGTCAGAGTTGCGGCATACAACAGTTCTTCCAGTGTCAGTTCTTTCGGATTAGAAGCAGCCAAAGAAGCGATTTCGTCGTCAGACTTACCGATGATTTCATAGTTCAAAGTCAAACGAGAACGACGCAGTTGCGGCAGGATTTCGTCAGCCAAAGTTTTGTAAACAGAAGAGATGTTTTTGATTTCCTGTTCTCTTTGTTCAGGATCCTGATACATAGACAATACGCGAAGGATCAGTTCTTTGTCCTGGATGTTTGATTTAGAAACCAATTCCTGGAAACCTTCCCAGTCCTGAGCAGTATATTTTGAATCGATAGGAGCGTCCACTTTTGCTTTCTTCAAGTCTTTGCTCAACATTTTAGTAGTGTTGCTTTCACGATTTTCAGCCAAACCTGTGTTCAGTTTCACACCACCGTCAGGAGATGCATAAGCAGATACCTCGATGTTGCTGATCTTCTTGTTGGCAGCTTCGTTTACTTCAGCTACTTCCTTATTGAATTCTTTAGCAGTCTTCAATTCGCTTGCACGGATGTTAGCCTGTTGGATAAGGAACATGATGTTCGCATTGTGCTTTTCTTTGATGATACGTTGGAAAGCGTCGTCACCGTTAGCAGGATTGGCACTTTGTAGTGTGTTTTCAACCAATTCGGATGTCGAGATCACACCATCAGCAATTTTAACGGCAGGAATAGTAACAGTTTTGTTACCGATCTTTGCGTTGAATTCAAGATACAATTCAGACTTAGCCATTTCAGGAACATAGTCGAATGAAGTCTTCATTGTGTAGTTTCCACCTACTTTGTAAGAAATAGTTTGGTCGTTACCTTCCACTTTTTCGCCTTGGAATACAGCTGGCTGACCTTTAGCTTCGCCGCCGTTCCATCTCAGAACCGGAGTTACTTCTACAACCGCTTTCTTGTTGAAATACTTTTCAGGGAATTTTCCATTGATGGTTACGGGAACCTTACCAGCTACTGCCTCCAGCACTTGCGGAGTCGTAGTGAAGTAATCAGATGATAATTCACCCATTTTCTTGTTACATGACGATAATGCAACAACCAATGCCATAAGTAAAGGCAAATACAGCTTCTTAATCATTTTAGGTATAATTTAAATGTTTGTAATTGAAATATTCGTCTATTCGTTCACACATCTTTTCCCATTAACCCGGAAAAAGTAACGCAAAGATATTAAATCTTAAGATATATATATAAACAAGGTATTGTTTTTATTATAATTTAATGAAATCAGCCTTTCTTTTCTTGTCGATATTTAATATTGCGCGGGTGATGCTCTATTATTTCACTCCGCAACATGTTCCGGTCGATGTGGGTATATATTTCGGTGGTGGCAATGGATTCGTGTCCGAGCATACACTGGATGGCACGGAGATTGGCCCCTCCTTCCAGCAGATGAGTGGCGAAAGAGTGGCGAAAAGTGTGCGGACTGATGTTCTTGGTGATACCTGCGGTCTGTGCCAATTCCTTGATGAGATGGAACACCATGATGCGTGATATGTTTTTACCCCATCGTGCCAGAAAAACATAATCTTCGTATTCTTTTTTTATTTTTCCACGGTTACGGTCTGTGAAATAGAGTTTAATTTCTTTAATGGCTCTTGGTGAGATGGGGACTAACCGTTGTTTGCTTCCTTTGCCTTCCACCTTTATGAAACCTTCGTCGAAATAGAGATCGGAGAGTTTCAGATTAGTCAGTTCCGATACACGCAGACCGCAACTGTACAGTGTTTCAAGGATCGCCCGGTTGCGTTGGCCTTCGTTTTTACTCAGATCGATGGCGGCGATGATGGAGTCGATCTCTTCTACGGTAAGTACTTCCGGTAACTTTAAACCGATTTTAGGCCCTTCGAGCAATTCGCTCGGGTCGGCTTCCAGATAATCTGCCATAATCAGGAAATGAAAAAAAGACTTGATGCCCGAGATGATCCGTGCTTGTGAACGCGGATGAATGCCGATGTCGTGCAGTCCGGCAGAGAAACGTTCCAAATCGTCCAGGCATACATCCGATATCTCTATATTTTCTGATTGTAGAAAATTAAGCAGTTTATCCAGATCGGTCATATAAGCATCCAACGTGTTTTTGGATAAAGACTTTTCCAGTTTCAGATATTGTTGGTACTTCCTGATTATCAGAGCCGCCGTATCCTTCTTTTCTGTTTTTTCGTTTACTTTCATTTCTTTTTTCTACCTTTGCCCCGCGAAGACAGGTTGCCCCTCGGCAAAATACAAATAAATTTGCTACTGCATTCGGTTTACGCTATCTTTGCATCTTGAAATAATGTTCTCGGGACAAAGGTATTAAAATTAGTAGGATTGTGTTATGAGGATACAAATTATTAATGGCCCCAATATTAATCTGCTGGGCAAACGTGAACCTTCCATATACGGAAGTGTTACATTTGAAGACTATCTGACCGGTCTTCGTGAAACGTATAAGGATATAGAGATTAACTATTTTCAATCTAACATTGAGGGAGAAATGATTGACTGCATCCAACAGACCGGATTTGAAGCGGATGGTATCATTCTGAATGCGGGAGCTTACACGCATACGTCTA
>ERZ857775.1828-NODE-1828-length-22943-cov-11.443901_pt1 | contig 22943 bp, 22 predicted proteins | sample MGYA00519698_ERZ857775 | MGnify/ENA primary metagenome ERZ857775 (study PRJEB31778, sample SAMEA3449363) | human gut metagenome | biome: human gut; feature: human-associated habitat; material: faeces | place: United Kingdom | collected 2010/2012 ...
CCCTCATCATCGAGATAATCGCCCTCGTTTATCTTAAACTTGCCTTTTGCGGCTTGTTCTGCATTTATCAATACCTCTATCACACTCATTTTATCACCCCGAATCCATATAATTCGTCAAGGGATATACTTTCCTTGTCCATACACCATTTGCCGTTTTCAGACCCATTTTTGAGTGCTTCGCGTTCTTTATCCTTTTTAGCCCATACCCGAATGGTGGCAAGATGATTTTTATATGTCTTTCCCGAACTTGCGATGTAGTCACTCAGTCGCTCAATTCTGTTTTGCCAATCATCGGGGAACTCAGATTTTAATTTTTCCATATCCTCATCGGTGAGCAAAACGTTTTTATATATCCCGTATTTGTGACGTGTCGGCTTTTTATTATCGGAATTATTAAAGTCATTCTCGTTATTTTTATTATTTTTATTTTCGGCAATTTCGAGGGGGAGATTTTCGGGCGCGTGCGCACTCTCTAACTCTTGCCTCTCTCTATCTCTATCTCTTACTCTATCCTTACCTAACTCTAACCTAACCTTACCTAACCTATCCTTACCTAACCTATCCTGTGTATCCAAACTGTATACATCCTGTATACATTCTGTATCCAAATTGGATACATCGGGTAAATCGTCTGTGTAATACATGCCGTTTTTAAGCGTCAAGCTTTCCTTTTCCGCTTGATAAGAAGTGGCTTTATAGCGGTCTTTTTGTATGTAATTATGGATTTTCCAATGCTTGATAACAACCACACCGCTTTCGAACGGAATTATAAATTGCTTTGCGATTAAGACGTTCATATCGTCCATACTTGCCCCGACAAACCGCATTATCTTTTTCGGGCTGTTTACAAAACCGTCATCATCGGCACGCATTGCCAAATCGTAATACAAAAGTCTTGCGCTCATCGGCATATCGATGAACATATCCGAATCGACTATTGTTTTTGCAAACATTCTTCTCTCTGCCATAGTATCAGCTCCTGTCTGTTTTTTTCTTATAGTTTAGCACATATAAAAGTGTCATAACGTGCCTCGTCGCGGCGTTGACAGTGTTTCTATATCAAAAAGATTAGGTCACGCACAGGTAAGCACTACGGCGAATATATACGCTCACGTTATGGAGGAAGCAGACAAAAGAAACGCAGAAGTTTTGTCGGATATTTTTCTTAAAACACAAAATTTTTAAAATAGAGTTGAATTAAAGTTGAATTATTACGTTAATTTATGCTTTTAATTTTATGTTGGTTTAGACATATAAAAACCTCGCAAACCGTTGTGTTTACGAGGTTTTTTAACGTGGGTGCAGGGGAGGGATTTGGATATATATGTGCCGAAGGCGCAGCTCGAAAAAGGTTGGTAATGAGCCAAAGGCGTTATGAGGGCGCTTGCAACCGAATAGCCGACGCGAATGTGACCTTTTGCGAAAGAGGAGGAGCAGTGAAGCGGGTGACTGATTTTTTATGCAATAAAAAATCGGAACAAGCGTAACTTGTTCCGACGTGGGTGCAGGGGAGGGATTTGAACCCCCGACCTCCGGGTTATGAGCTGTCGAAGCGTATTTATAATCAATTTTCAATAATTGTTTATATCCCGTAAATAGTACAGTTTTATAGGCTTTTCTCTCAATATTAATTATTGTTATTTACAGAAGTTATTTTTTTCTTTGTGGTCATTATTGTGGTCAAATTGTGGTCAAAACAAAAATATGTACAAATAGTATAGATATAGTTGACAAATAGACTTATTTAGTATATACTATACGTATATACTAAATGTACGGAGGGTTTATATATGAACACATCTGAAAACAAACCATATAAAAGCACTTGTTTATCGTGTGGTAAGGAATGGTACTACACAAAAAAGGATTTAAGGCAATCGAAAATAAATCGTGGCTCGAACGAAAGCCGAAAAAGTCTTGGTAATTTAACTTCCATGTTCGGCAAAAATAAAGTATCGGATATTATAAACAACGTTGATGAACTTCCAGAAATTGCGCATAAATGTCCTGCGTGCGGCTCAAAAAATGTATCTCTGGAATTTATAGGCGAAAAGAAAAAACTTAGCCGTAAGGCAATTACGGGCATAATATCGGGTGCTGTTGCTTTGCTGATTATAATTATACTGTCAATAGCTATTCCCGTATCTATGCACATTAAAAATAATACAGAGCAAGTTTTATCAAATATAATCTTTGAGGGTATAGACAATAATTCCGCTCCGCTTGCCGCTTATGACTTAAAACTATTCAAAAAGCAACACACATATACAGTTGTTGCAACACTAAAGAAAAACAGTACAGAACCGCAAGAGGGGTATTTTGAGTTTAATATATCATTGTTTGATGAAAACGGGAAACGCATTACATCAGACCATATTAATACTATGCCGACACCCGATAATAATACATATTCTTTGCTTAAATACGGAAACGAGGAATACCTTGAACATAATATTTATAACATAGATAAATCAAAGCCTGTCAAAGTCGTATTTTCGGATATAAAAGAGCTTGACAAAACTTATTTTATAAATTATATGTTGGAACAGTCAAAAAGCTATTTAGCAAAGCAAGATACGGAAAACTCAAAAAAATATGCGTTGGAAGTATTAAAGTATGACCCCGAAAATATTGAAGCAAAAGCACTATCGGGACAAACTGTATCTAATACCCCTACCCCCGAACCAAAGGCAAACAATGTTATTATCGGCTCTGATAAAGATACTGTACGAAAGATATTTAACGGATATAAAGAAACTAAATCTATTATGTCAGACAACGCACTTGATTTTGAAAATAATGACTTGCTTGTAACCGTATATTTTAATGGCGAGGACAAGGCAGACGGTGTACTGTTTATGCAAAACAGCTTTGACGGTGTAGACACTCTGACGGGCGAGGGGTCATATATAAGTAAGCATTATGATGAGCTTGTAGCTATGGCAACAAATGACCCTAATGTTAAAATCGAAACCGACTTAACTAAATATAACAGTCAAGGGGTTAAAAAATACCCTATGGAAATATACATAGGAAATATACCCGAAAGCAAACCAAAAAGCACAGAAAATACCGACAGCGGATATGCACAATTCAATCCAGAGACAGGACATTTTGAAAAAACAGACGAAAAAACAGAACCTAAACAGCAATCCAACAATACGAAAACAAAACCGAAAAGCGAATTTTCTTATTGTCTGACAAGCGGTATTGTTCAAGGGGTTAAGTTATATTCCGCTCCGAATAATGACAGCTATGTGGGTACTATTACATCATTCAGCAATGATATATTAGACGAGAGAGGGAAAAAGACTAAAGCGGTTTATATAAGCGGCGGTAAAAATGACGGTTGGTATAAAAGAAGCGATGTAGGACAGCTTTATGTGCGTAACGATGACCCTTGCTTACCCTCTGGAAGATATGTAGCGGAAAGTATGGGTGTAGACTAATAAAATTTAAAGGAGTTTTTAATATGGGATTTTTTACGGAAAAGCAGTACAAAAGCACTTGTAAATCTTGCGGACAGGTTTGGTATTATACTAAAAAAGATTTATTTAATGCAAAACAAAATAATAGGTTAAATCAAGCAAAAAAGGATTTTGGTGCTGGTAGCTTCTTACTGGGTGGCGGTCTTTTATCAATGGCAATAATGGCTTCACCCGAATTACCTACGTTTTCTGCATACCAATGTCCTCGGTGCGGTTCAAGAAACGTTATAAGAGAATTTGACAGAAGAATACTAAAATAAATACATATGGTTAGAGCATACCAAAGGTTAAACACCTCGGTATGCTTTTTCTATACCTAACCCCTGTCCTTGTTTTCCGAAAAATAAAATTTTAATATAAAAGGTATCAGACCGTTAAAGGGCATAAGTAAGATATATTGTATATAAGTTTAATTTGTATATTAGTCTATTGGTAATATGGCTTCTGTAACTACTTAAAGACATTTTTATTTTACCGCCCTTTTGTTAAATTTTTTTGCCTGTGTTATGATACTTATATAATTAAAGATATATATTCTCTGCCGCCCTTAATTTGACTTGTGAGAGAGAATAATATAAAAATATACGGTAAAAGTTTTTGATTTACGGAGCGGAAAATTAAGATAGCACACATTTACCTTATAAAAGTTTATAACCTCCTGTTTGAAATTTTATCCTCAGACGTAAGCGGTCAGCGTGGAAGTTTTCGCTTGTTAATACACGTTTAAAGGTGGGTTGTCACACGTGTATAATTAAATCAGCATACACTAACCAATGACTACATTACAGTATATATACTTTTTGTAATATCATATATAGCATAAAATACAAATACCATAAAACAAAACCGCAAAAGCTGTTATACTTCTTTTGACCACTTGTGAGAGCGGTATATAATATCATTCTCACAATGTATAATATATAAATCTGCTTTATAAACTGTACTGATAAACAAAGTGGTCTGTACTTGTAATATCTTCATAAAACAATTCTTTTAGTATAAACTATATGTACAAGGAGTTGTATTTATTATGAAGATTAAAAAACATAAAAGCGGACAGATTGACAGCAGAAACCGCACACATATCACAGAACGTAAACCGCATACAAAAGAAATTGATTTAAAGCTTGACCGCATAGGAAATATAATCAGAGAAGCACGCCTAAATCAAGGCTTGACACAAGAAGAATTAGCGGAGCTTGTGGACGTTACACCTGCCTATATCGGGCATATAGAACGCAATCAGCGGAGTTTTTCCCTGCAAACGCTTGTAAAGCTTGTTACAGAACTTGACATAGATATGAACTACCTGTTTTCCGAAAGTGTTCCCACAAGTGAAGAACAGATTATTATAGACTTTAAACAGCTTATAAAGGGAAAACCGCTCCAAACACAAGAAGCGGTTTTAGACATAGTACGTACAGCATTAAAACATCTTTAAATTTTAATCATCTTTTCTAAATAATCATCTTTTGAAAGACTACCCTTTACGGCTTCATCACGTAATGCGGTAGCCTTTTTTATTTGTATCTCCAATTCCTCTTTTGTAATTTTCCCTGTCCTTTTCCGTGCGTAAAGACGTTTATATGCCCTTTGGTATTCACCTATAATCGGGTCTTTCAAAGTTTTGTTTTTAAAGCTGTTTACCGCTCCGACTTCTTGACAGGTTTTAGACGTACCCGAAATTTTACGGTCACAGTATTTTTTATTGTAATTTCCCTTTACCGCAAACAGCCTACCGCAGTTTTCACATTTCCTCACAAATATATTGTATTGCAACATTTTCATAAATTCAAGGTACAATAACGATGATATATCGGACGCAATATATTCCTCGCACAGCGTTAAATCTTTAGATACCGTATATACAATTTCTGCCTTGCCGTTTAATTCGTGGGAATAATTAAGATACCTTTCCAATGGGTTAAACTTCTCGTTTTCGTCCTGTTTTAACAAACAGGCATTAACCGCCGCCCTATATTCTTTTTGAAGCTTTGCAAGGTCAAATATATCAAACAATTTCATATAGTCTATATCGTGAAGTGCAGAATATTCAACCTCATATGCGTATGGGTGTTCAGTAGCTTTTAAAGCGTCATATAAAGCCATTCGGACATACTTTTCCTCATCTGACATATTGTTATCAATTCGCAGTATGATACCTTTATATCCCTCGTACCCTCTGCCTGTCGGTCGGCATTTTCTGATATTTTCGGCTTTAAGCTGTTTAATTATTTCTACTTCTTTTTGGTATATGCTTAAATCTAATTCCAAAAAATCAAGCAAGAGAGTGCCTATTTCAAATTCCTCGTTTGTTATAGGTAAATACATATGTTTTTTATCTATTGTAATGTATTTGCTTACATTCATTCTATACAGCTCCTTTTATCAAATGCCTAATCGTATAATCATATTATATATTATACTTGACAAATATGTCAAGTGGTGTTATAATAAATATACAATATATAATATCAAATATTTATTACCTATATAGAAAGGGGCATTGCAAATGAACGATTTTGATAAAGCCGTTTTAAATTTTTTTGCCGACAATGCGCAAACTGTACTTAAAGAATATAGAACATATAACGGTGAGTACAAAAGACTGTGTGATGAAAATAAAAAAGCAAGTATCACAATTAAAGAATTATATTTAAATTTAGATGAAACGGAAATCAAAGCTATAGACGAATGGAAAAATATCATATATCAAACAACAGATAAAGAAAAGGATTTTTTGTATCTTCAAGGCTTTAAAGACTGTATTAAATTACTACAGCTTATCAATTTAATATAACTTAAAGTACCGCCCTATTCGGAGCGGTATTTTAAGTTTTTGCGGTTAAACAGTATGTTTTTATCTATTGTAATGTATTTGATTACATACATTTTAGATTGTTATTTTTATCAAATACCTAATCGGATAATTATATTATATATTATACTTGACAAATAAGATAAATTATGTTATAATGAATATACAATAGTTAATATTAATTATAAATTACCTATACGAAAGGGGTGAATAAAGTGAAAAAAAGATTGGTAAAAAAGGTTACTTCTTTTGAAGCATTACCGCTTGTTATGGCAGTCAAAGACGTTCAAGATGTTTTGCGTGTATCAAGACCAAACGCATACAGAATAATGAATTTAGAGTCATTTCCTAAAATGAAAATAGGAAAGCGTGTTTTGGTTGAAAAAGAAGCTTTTAAAAATTGGCTTGCAAACAATAAGTTATAAAATTGTTTCAAAAACTATCGATGTATTTAAAGGAGTGTTTATCATGGCAAGAAAAAGAGCAAGCGGAGAGGGAACTATACGGCAGAGAAAAGACGGTCGGTGGGAGGGGCTTTACAGCTTTAATTATAAGCGTAAAAGCGTATATGGCAAAACACAAGAGGAAGTGCGGAAAAAGCTAAATAAGGTGCTGAATGATATTGACAATAACAGATATACAGACAATCCTAATATCACTTTCGGGGATTGGCTTGATGAATGGTTGGAAGTATATGCAAAACCGTCTGTAAAATTATCTACATACGGAAGCTATGAGGGATATATAAGAAACCATATAAAACCCGAAATAGGCAGAGTTAAGCTTTCGGCATTAAAAGGCAGTATTCTTCAAAAATTTATTAACCAAAAGCTCAAAGGCGGCAGGTGCGACAAGATTAAAGACAAAGTTACAAACAAGCTTGTTACAAAAAAAGGCGGTCTTTCCGAAAAGACCATAAAAAATATGTATAATATGATACATTCCGCTTTGAAACAAGCGTATAAAAACGGTCTTGTCAATAAAAATGTAAGTGAGCTTTTAACCTTACCGAAACAAAAAGGAAAGGAAATGCGTGTATTATCATTGAATGAACAAAAGGCATTACAAACAGCTGTACAAGGCGAAAGACTTGGGATAGGTATAATCATAAGTCTATATACTGGTATTCGGCTTGGAGAGCTTTTAGGGCTTAAATTTGATGATATTGATTTTGAAGCTGAAACAATTACAATTCGCAGAACCTTAAATCGATTAAAAGTATTTGACAATCCCGATAAAAAGACGGATATTGTAATAGGTGAACCTAAGACAATTAAAGCTAAAAGAATCATACCGTTACAAGACTTTCTGATACCGCTTCTTAAAACACACAGGATAAAAATATTAACAGAGCGTATGAAAGTTTTAAATATGTATAAAAATGACGGATTTGTTATTTGTAACGAATTTGGGGGTTATATAGAACCACGTACATATCAAGACTTTTTTAAAAGAATGTTAAAAAAAGCAGGGATAGAAAATACTAATTTTCATACGCTCCGTCATACATTCGCTACAAGAGCATTGGAAACTGGTTTTGATGTAAAAGTGTTAGCCGATATTTTAGGACACGCAGACGCAAGCACAACTTTGAATAAATACGCTCACGCCCTGCCAGACCATAAGAAAACATCTATGGAAAAATTGAGCTGTTTGTATGAAAGGGGGATTGAAAATTGGCAATAATAAAAGTGAACGAACACAAAAATAACTATACTATGATAATGAACTATATTTTTAAGGAAAAAATGTTGTCACTAAAAGCAAAAGGAATGTTGTGTTATGCAATCAGTTTACCAGATAATTGGAAATTTAGCAAAAGAGGAATTATGACTTCTTGTACAGATAAGGAATCCTCAATTGAAACCGCTCTTAGAGAGTTGGAAGAACATTTTTACTTAAAAAGGGAGCGCATACGCGACAAAGGAAAGTTTAACACACTATATACATTCTATGAAGTACCGTATAATTTACAAACCAACGGCGAAAAAACCACACGGCGAAAAACCATAAGGAAGCAAACCATACGGTTAAAACACCTACAATAAAATACTAAATATATAAAGTACTATATTAACAAAGTAATAAATTTATAAAAGCATCTACAGTTTTCCGTCCACCCCTAAAGGGGTTGAACGGTATATAGAAGTATAACGGTATAACAAGTATATAAGTATTCTAATCTGTTTAAATTCTATGATATTTTTTCAAGCCCCGCTCCGAAAAATCGGAGCGGGTGTGTTTTAATCTTCAAGGTATGTATCCCTGACCGTAGACAGTTTAGTCTGTCCGCTTGCTTTAGTGCCATCTTTTTTTAGCACATCAAAATCAAAATTCACAAATTGTTTTTTTAGTTTCTGCTTAAATTCTCCGACGGAGTATGAGTTTTTAGACATCTTTTGTGCTTGATATTGTGTGGGTATATCCATATCCCCTCTCACATCTTTACCGTTAGACATAAACCTAACATTAAATCCTTCAATCTTTAAAATTTTCTTTTCGACATTTTTAATAGTTGGCATTTAAAATCTCCTTTTCTCTTTAATTGTGGTCAAAATTGTGGTCAAATGACCACTTTAGCATTAAGTTATAAAAAATAAAAATCCCACAAACGGCGTGTTTATGGGGTTTTTAAGTGGGTGCAGGGGGGGGATTTGAACCCCCGACCTCCGGGTTATGAGCCCGACGAGCTACCAAACTGCTCTACCCTGCGATATTTAATTGGTGCCGGAGACCGGGATCGAACCGGTACGGGATTATAGTCCCACAGGATTTTAAGTCCTGGGCGTCTGCCAGTTCCGCCACTCCGGCGAGCTCTCGCTCAGACAGCGTCTCCGCTAAAGCCTTATTATTATACCACCTCAGAATAGTTTTGTCAAGGGGTTTTCACAAACTTTTTTTAAAAAATGCGTTGAAAGTTCGCTCGGAACGGTTTGGAGTCACCCCCGCAAATGTACATTTTGTTTATATTTAAATCATTCAAGAGCCGTGCAAATATTAATTTAAATGTCTTGCAAAAACCAAAAGTTTGTGCTATAATATAAGAACCACATAATATTTTAACAAAAATGAACCGTTTTGTGTTTTTATAGGTAAAAACACAGACTTTTTTCGTGCGGTTTATTTTTGGAACTACGAAATATTGTGTGGTGCAATCGGTCTGTGTTTTTCGGCGCACGGCTGATTGCCGTGTGCCTTTTTAATTTCTGCACACATACATAACGCCGAAATACAAGCCCGATTGTTGCCACACATTTAAAAGAATCCCGATGAAAATTTTCGTCGGGATTCTTTTGTGTTCGGGATGTCGGGGACACCATCCCCTACAGAATTTACGGTTATCCTTTCCGTATGGTTTGATGTCGCGCTTATTATTCCGTTTTAAAAATCTTGTACGGCGAAATTCCGTATCGGCGCTTGAATATTCGGCTGAAATAATTATAATCCGAAAAACCCGATTTTTCCGATACTTCGGCAACCGTAAATTCCCCCGATTTTAAAAGCGAATACGCAAGTTTGAGCCGCTCACGCCTTATATACTCGGCGATTCCCACTCCGCAATCATCGGCGAACGCATTATACAGCTTTGTCCGACAAGTATCGGCATATTCGCACACATCGCCAATCTTAATATCAGAACACAAATTGTCCGCGATATACTCTCTGGCAAGCCGTGTTATCCTGTTGTTATCGGGAACAATCATATCCTTTAACATAATATAATCCATACATATTTCAAGCAGCTTTGCCGCCGCGGCTATCTGTTTTTCGTTCCTGTACCTGATTCCTTTCGGCGTACATTCAAGACCGTAACGGTGATTTATCTCGCCGACAAACTCCCCGAGCGCGGATTTATCCTTTAAATCGGTAATCTGTCCGAACATCATATATCCTATTATCTTGTTGTTGTCTTTAAGGGGTATTGTTGCCTCAACAAGCCCGGCATGACACTTATAAATATAAATTTTGTCCGACTTTTTGCACTCGCCGAATGCCGCAAGGTCACTCTCTCTGCATTTTTGCGACAACTCTTTTTCAGAGTGCATAAGCGAACAAAACCGACATTTGTTCTCGGGGTATGCCAAGACCTCGTTATAATCGGCGTCAAACAAGACTATTCTTATCCCCGACATCGTGTAAAACAGCTCAAAAATATTTCTGATTTCTTGAAAATTTAGCTTTAAACTCACTTTAATCCGCTCCCGTGGACAAATTTACAATTTTATAAATAAAATTAACTATAATTATACCATAAACTTTGATATAATCAAGTAAAAAGATAAAAAATTTTTATCCCGAAAGGACGGATTTATTTATGAAACAAAACAAGAAACAAACATTTGCATTGTATTTCGGAAACAGAGGATTTTTCCCTGCATCATTGATTGCATCGGCACGCGATGAGGTTGCTGCCGCAGTGGAAAAGGCAGGTTTTGACTATCTCATGCCGCCGTCGGATATGACGCGTTACGGCGCGGTCGAAACCAAGGATGAAGGCTTAAAATACGCCGAATGGCTCGGCGAACATATCGGCGAATATGACGGACTTATTATGTCGCTTCCGAATTTCAGTGATGAAAACGGAGCCGTTGCCGCCGTTCGCGACTGCGGCGTGCCTATTTTTATTCAGGCTTACCCCGATGAAATCGGCAAAATGGATTTTGACCACCGCCGTGACTCGTATTGCGGAAAGTTCTCAATCTGTGACGTCTTTCATCAATACAAGATACCCTTTACAATAATGCCGCCGCACGTTGTGCATCCGAACACGGACGCATTCGCAAAAAATCTTTCGGATTTTGCCGCGGTATGCCGCGTTGTAAACGGTATGAAACGCTTTACCATAGGCGTTATCGGCGCGAGAACAACCAAATTTAAAACCGTTCGTTATGACGAAATCACCCTTCAGAAATACGGAATCACCTGTGATACATATGACTTATCCGAGCTGTTTTATCGCGTGGAAAAGATGGACGGTAACAGTGACGCCGTTAAGGCAAAAATCGAAAAGCTTATCGGTTATACCGATTTTTCAAGCGTTCCCAAAGACAAGACCGAAACTTTGGCAAAGGTATCCGTTGCCATTGATGATATGATGCGCGAATATCATCTCGATTGCATAACTCTGCGCTGTTGGGAAGAAATGCAGACCGTTCTCGGCGTTGCGCCCTGTGTATTGCTCAGTGAACTCAACGACCGCGGAATAGTCGCGTCTTGTGAAATAGACCTGTGTTCGGCAATCAATATGTATTCAATGCTTTTGGCATCACAGACACCAACCGCCTGTCTTGACTGGAACAATAACTATGGCGATGACCCGAACAAAGTCATCCTCTTCCATTGCGGTCCGGTTGCGCAAAGCCTTATGGACGGAAAGGGCAAAGTCACCGACCATAAGATGTTTGCAAAAGGCTGTCCCGGATGCGGATGGGGCAGCAACGAAGGCAGGATTGCCGCGTTTGATATGACATACTCCAACTGTAAAACCGAGGACGGAAAGCTCACGTTCTATGTTGACAAAGGCGAGTTCACAAGCGAGCCGATAGAACCCGAATTTTTCGGCTGCGGCGGCGTTGCAAAAATCGATGACCTTCAGCGTAAGCTTATCGTTTTGGCAAAGAACGGTTTCAGACATCACACCGCTGTCGGAAAAGGCGATATGACCGATATTTTGCGCGAAGCGTTTACAACATACCTCGGATATGATATAATTGAATTATAGGAGGGTGTGCAATGTATATCGGCGGTCTTGACATAGGAACAAGCGGCTGTAAAATTGCCGTTTATGATGAAAACGGTAAATTCGTCAAATGCGAATATACCGAATATGATGTAAGCCGCAGCGGCGGTCTGCACGAAATTGACCCAACGGAAATTTTTGATTGTGTAAAAAAGGTCATTGCACGATTGAACATATACAACCTTGCGGCAATCGCCGTAACGAGTTTTGGCGAAACCTTTGTTATGCTCGATGCTGATGACAAACCGTGCGCACCGTCAATGCTCTATACCGACCCGCGCGGCAAGGACGAATGCAAAGATATTTCGAAACATTTCGGCAAGGAAAAGCTTGCGTATCTCACCGGTGCAAAACCGCACGAGATGTATTCCCTGCCGAAAATAATGTGGATAAAAAACAATATGCCGAACGGCTTTGCGGCGGCAAAGCGAATCTTGCTTATGCAGGATTATATCGTCTATATGCTATGCGGCGTTGCTCAAATCGATTACTCGCTCGCCGCACGAACGACCTGTTTTGACATAAAAAACAAGTGCTGGTCGGACGAAATTCTCGAATATTGCGGCATTGACAAAAATATGCTCTCGACCCCCGTACCGTCGGGGACGGCGGCGGATAAAATCAAACCCGCCCTTGCCGCAGAGCTGTCGCTGAACCCGAATCTCAAAATCGTTTCGGGTTGTCATGACCAGATTGCGGCAATGACGGGCGCGAACGTGTTCGGCTGCGGCGAAGTAATGGACGGCACGGGAACGGTCGAATGTGTTCCCGTTGTGACGGACGATGTCCCGAACGACTTTTCGCTTTTTGACTGCGGATTTTCGTTTGCGCCGCACATAAACGGAAAATACGCGTGTTATGTTTTGTCATATGCCGGCGGCGCAACCCTAAAATGGTTTCGCGATAACTTTTCGGATATGTCATATTCCGAGCTTGACAAAACGGTAAAAGACGCACCGACCGACCTGTTGATAATGCCGCACTTTGCCGGTGCGGCAACGCCGTATATGGATACGGATTCAAAAGCGGCAATCATCGGGCTTACATTTGAGCATACAAAATCGGATATATACAAGGCTCTTATGGAAGGCACGGCATATGAAATCGCCGTCAACCTCGAAATCCTCAAACGCTATGCCGAAAAGCCTCAAATGCTGATTGCCACGGGCGGCGGCGCGCGGTCGGATATATGGCTGCAAATCAAGGCGGATGTTTTGAACACACCCGTTGCCGCCCTTGACACCGAAGAGGTCGGCGCGGCAGGAACGGCATATCTCGGCGGCTTGGCAATCGGGGTATTTGATAAAGATATGCGGCTGACCCATAACAAAAAGACGGTTTATCCGAACCCGGATAAGCATAAATTCTATTCGAAACAGCTTGAAAAATACAAGAAAATCTATGGATTTTCAAAACAAATCTTATCATAAAGGAGGGCTATTAAAAATGAATCAAAATTCATACATAGGTCACAACTCGCAAATCTGCGGTGTGGAAGAGAGCATTCTCACACGCGGCAAGGGTAAGGGAATGACACTTTTGAACGTCAGGAACGGAAAGGGTCTGAATCTCACATTTTCCGCTGACCGAGCAATGGATATTTCGCGCGTTGAATACCTCGGTTTTAATATCGGATATTTTTCGCCCTGCGGCTATGTTGCACCGCAATTTTATGACAAAGACGGTACGGGATTTTTAAAATCTTTTACCGCGGGATTTTTAACAACCTGCGGTTTGACCGCGGTCGGAAGTCCCTGTGTTGACGAGAGCGAGGCTCTGCCGCTTCACGGTACAATATCAAATACTCCGAGCGAAAACTATTATTATACCGAGGACGAAAACGAGATAAAAATTTCGGCAACGGTTCGTGACGCGGCAATTTTTAACCGCAAACTTTTACTGTGCCGCACATACACAATTTCAAAATCGGAAAACCTGATAAAGATTGACGACACGGTTAAAAATATCGGCGGCGAAACCGCGCCGTGTATGCTTTTATATCATATGAATATGGGTTATCCCCTGCTCAGTGAAAACGCGGTTGTCAATATTCCGCATACGTCCGTAAGGGCAAGAAATGCCCACGCGCAAGAGGATATAGAAAACAGCCTTGTTATGGAAAAGCCGCAGAGCGGCTATGAAGAACGCTGTTATTATTATGACGTAAAGGCAAAAAACACTACGGCGGCGGTCGGAATCTTTAACCCCGACATCGAACGCGGTCTTGTCATCAGCTTTGACAAAACAACGCTTGACCGTTTCACTCAATGGAAGATGATGGGCGAGGGCGAGTACGTTTTGGGTTTGGAACCCGGTAACTGTACCCCCGACGGCAGGGATATAAACCGCCGCGACGGAATCTTAAAATTTATTGACCCGAACGAGGAATACAAAACACATTTAGAAATAAAATTCACACAAAATACGGAGGATATACAATGCTTGTAAACTTAAAAAACATACTTAAAATTGCAGAGGCAAAGGAATGTGCCATAGGCTCGTTCAATACGCCGAATTTCGAAAGCCTTCGCGCGGTAATAGGCGCGGCGGAAGAACTCAACCAACCGGTAATCATTATGCACGCACAGGTTCACGAAGAAATGGGACTTTGTAAAATGGACGAAATAGCGCCGCTGATGCAATTTATGGCGGACAAGGCAAGCGTGCCGGTGTGCGTTCACTTAGACCACGGCACGGACATAGATTATGTAAAGCGCGGAATCGACCTCGGCTTTACCTCGGTTATGTATGACGGTTCGGAATGCGACCTTGAAATAAACCGCGCCAACACCTGTATCATAAAGGAAATTGCCGAGCGCGAAAACGTTTCCGTTGAGGCAGAGGTCGGCAGCATGGGCGCGAGAGAAGCCGGTGAAGGCGGCGGCGAGAGTATATATACCGACCCCGACCTTGCGCTTAAATTTGTGAACGATACCGGCATTGACGCGCTTGCGTGCGCATTCGGCACAGCTCACGGGATTTATCTCAAAGAGCCTAAGCTTGATTTTGACAGGGTTGCTGAAATTAAATCAATGATTGACGTTCCCATAGTTATGCACGGCGGCAGCGGCGTATCCGAGGAGGATTATAAAAAGGTAATCGAGTGCGGCGTTCGCAAGATTAATTATTATACCTATATGGCAAAGGCAGGCGGCGAAGCCGTTGAAAAAATGACGGACAGAACGTTCTTCCACGATATAGCCGCTGCGGCAGAAATCGGTATGAAAGAGAACGTTAAGGCGGCAATAAAGGTCTTTGGCGGACTTAAATAATATAAAGGACACATAACGTGAAAGTTCCTTTCACGTTATGCCTCCGGCGGAATGGAGATTTTTATGAAAAAGCTGAACTTTTATAAAAATAAGATATATTTATCATTTTTAATCGATGATGACGGACGTCTTGACGTCTTAAACATAGGCATAAACAATACGGAAACCGAGCCAAACCGCTTTTTTGTTCCCGTTGAGGTCTTTGCAACGGGCGAAAACCCCGATGACCACCACGGCGCAAAGCATACGGGCAGCAAGCTTTCGGACACACTCAAATACGTTTCGCATACCGAAAGCGATTCCGAAATTTCGTTTATTCTCGAAAACGAAAAAATCCGCGTTATTCAGCATTACAAATTTCTCGGCGATGCAAGCGCGGTTCGCTCTTATGCCGAGATAAAAAACATCTCAGCATACGACCTCGGTTTGGAATACGCAAGCTCGTTTTGTATGTACGGTTTTGACATTGACCGCATTTGGCTCTGTCACAATGCGTGGTGCCGCGAACTCGAATGGCGCGGCTATGCCCCGAGCGAGCTTGGCTACAGCCGCATAACCGAATTTTCGTCAAAGCGAATATCCGTATCGAACACGGGAACATGGTCAACAAAAGAATTTATGCCGATGGGCATAATCCAAAACTCAAACGAGAGTGTTTTCTGGCAGATAGAGCATAACGGTTCATGGAACTTTGAGATAAGCGACATTAAAGACGTGAACTATCTCAAATTATCAGGTCCGTCCGAACAGGAAAACCGTTGGTGGAAGAATCTTAAATCGGGCGAACGGTTCACAACCGTTGCCGCCGCGGTTGCTTTTTCCTCCGACATCGGCGGCGCAATCGAAGAAATGACAAAATACCGCCGAGAAATTGCGTACCAAAGTCCCTCGGATATTGATTTGCCCGTTATATTTAACGATTATATGATGTGTCTGAACGCCGACCCGACAACCGAAAAAGAGCTGCCCGTTATTGATGCGGCGGCGAAAATCGGCGCGGAAATATATTGTATGGATGCAGGCTGGTACGCGGACGGAACATGGTGGGAGACGGTCGGCGAATGGCAGGTATGCGAAAGCCGCTTTCCGAACGGAATAAAAGAGGTTTTTGACTATATCCGAAAAAAGGGAATGAAACCCGGTATATGGCTTGAACCCGAAAGTATCGGCATCAATTGTCCCATTCTCGACAGCTTTTCGGACGAATGCTTTTTTATGCGCCACGGAAAGCGCATAATCGACCACGGAAGGTATCAGCTCGATTTCAGATGCAAATATGTAACAGACTTTTTGGACGGCGTTGTTGACCGCCTTATAAACGAACTCGGCATAGAATATTTTAAGTTTGATTATAACATAGACGGCGGTTCGGGAACGGAAATCGCTTGCGACAGCTTTGGCGATGGTCTTATGCAGCACCAAGCGGCGTATCTCGATTGGATTGACGGCATTTATGCACGGCATCCGAATTTGATTATTGAGAACTGTGCAAGCGGCGGCATGCGTATGGATTATAAAACCCTGTCGCACTTTTCCGTACAATCAACCTCCGACGCGACCGATTATAAACCGACCGCGGCTATCGCCGCAATGTCGGGAACGGCTGTCTTGCCGCGCCAAGCACAGGTTTGGGTTTTGCCGATGCAAAGTCACACCGACGGTGAAATAATAATCAATGCGGTGAACGCAATGTTCAAAAGGCCTGCCGTTTCGGGAGAAACGCATCTTTTGAACGATGAACAATTCCAACTTTTAAAACAAGGAATCGATTTTTATAAATCGACAAGAGATGAGATACCGAATCTTATTCCGTTTTATCCGTGCGGTGCGGTCAATTTTGAAGATGATGTTGTTGCCTGCGGATACAGGGGCATCGGTCATTCTTATATCTGTATAGAAAATTTGAGCGATACGGACAGGGATATAACCGTTCCGCTTGCGCAATACACCTCGGCAGAATGCGTCTATCCGACCGGCCTCGGCATAAATGCCGAGATTGCGGCGGATACGCTCAAAGTTCACATACACAAAAAATCGGCGGCAATAATCAAGGCTGTCTGACAGGAGGAATTTTTAAATGATATACTCACCAATAAACCACACCGATTTAAAGGCAAGCAAAATAATTCTCGGCACTGACGGATTCGGAACACAAATGTCCAAAGATTTATCCTTTGAGATGCTTGATAAATTTGTCGATATGGGCGGAAATATCATAGATACGGCAAGCTTTTATGCCGATTGGATGAATATGGGCAAGAGTATAAGCGAAAAAACCATCGGCGAATGGCTGACCGCACGTAAAAACCGCGATAAAATAATCATCTCGACAAAGGGCGGTCATCCGCGGCTTGAAAGTATGGATATTTCACGGTTGTCGAGAGATGAAATATTTGACGATTTTGAACACAGCCTTATTAATCTCAATACCGATTATATCGATATATACTGGCTGCACAAAGACGACCCGAACATTCCGCCCGAGCGGCTTATCGAGATAATGAACGAAATTCTCGATACCGGCAAGGCAAAGTATATTGCCGTGTCGAACTGGAGCTATGACAGGATACGGGCGGCAAACGATTATGCAAAGTCAAACGGTTTAAAGCCGTTTATCGCCGGTCAGATTCAATACAGCGTCGGAAAACCCAATCCCGAATTTGTCGATAAGCTTATTTATACAATGGACGATGCCGAATATCAAAAATATGCGGCGGACACATTGAACGTTTTTGCCTTTTCGTCACAGTCAAAGGGGTTCTTTGCGATGCTCGACAGCATCGGTGAGGACAAAATTCCCCAAGCGGTAAAGGACGAATTCTTAAACGCACATAATCTTGAACTTTATAACAGGCTCAAAGAAATGTCAAAAGAAAAAAATGTAAGCATTTCGGCGCTTATGCTTTCGGCATTGACGAGTGACGATAATGTCAATACATTTGTCCAGATAGGACCGAGAAAGATTGAATATCTGACCGATTCCATGTCGGCAAAAGACCTGCGTCTTACCCCCGATGAGCGCGGTTATCTTATGAAATTTTAAAAAACAACAACCCCGACAGCCGTTTAAAACGGTTGTTGGGGTTTGATTTATTAATTTATATTATTTATTCGTCACGGTTTTATAAAAATTTATCCGCCGAAATCCTCATTCGTTTTTGCTCCTGATTTTTCAGCTGATTTACCCATTCATATATATATACACTTTAAAACGAATTTTGTTACACTTTTTTTGAAAATTTTTTAAAAAAATTTTTCTCACGCAAAAAAAGACCGAAATTTCGTGAACTTCGGTCTTTTTTGAGCTTAAATTAAAATTATTTTATTCCTCAGCTGATGAATCGTCATCGGGAATGGGAGCAACATCCTCATCCGCAACGTTCTTATTCTTGCCCTCTTTAACAAGGCGGCTTATTGCGCTTCTGTCAAGAGAGATGTAAGATTTATTTGCACCGAGACCCGATTCAAGAACGAAAACATCGTCTTTGATTCTGATAATCTTACCGTGAATACCGCCGATTGACGCAACGGTGTCGCCCACTTTAAGACTTGAAATCATATCTTTCAAAGCCTTTTCCTTTTTCTTTTGCGGACGAATAAGCAAAAAGTAAAACACCACAAAAATCAGAACCAGCGGAACAAACTGCATCACCATTGCAAGCGGATTCACCTGCTTTGTTTCGCCCTCGGCAAATACATTCACAGCCGAAAAAGCCGTAAATACAAATGCCGGACATAAAATCTTTTTAAGTTTCTTTAACATGATTTTCCTCCTGTATAACTTGTTATATATATAATACCATTAATGTAATAAAAAATCAATAGCCAATTATCGCAAATTAATACAAATTTCCTTTATAAAACCGTCCGTATACACATAAATATACCAATTCGCCGATTCTCGCATAAAAATCTCCGAATTTAATATTTCTTGCTCTGCAAGGCTTTCTCCGCGCGGCGCGCCGCATTCTCGGCGCGGTCACCGCTTTTGCATATAATATATGTATAAATCGCATCGATTATCGCCAGGGCGGCAATACGCGAGTTCAAGCCCAATATCGAATATTCGGTTTCTTTTGACCTTGTACACAAAACAATTCCGCTCTGTTTTATAATCGGCGATTTTCCGAAATTCGTTATACAAATCGTGGTTGCGCCGTTGCGCTTTGATATGGCAAGTGCATCGACAATATCCTTTGACGAACCCGAATGAGATATGCCAATCGCAACATCCTTATCGGTCAGGTGCGATGCGGCTATTGCCTGCATATGGTTGTCGGAATACGCCGTTGCTCTGCACCCTGCGCGCAAAAACTTATGCGCCGCATCGGTTGCGACCGCCGCGGAATTTCCCAGTCCGAAAATGCTTATCGTGTTCGCACCGAGCACCGCCTGCGCTGCCGTCTCAAGACTTTTGGGATCAATGGCGTTCTTTGTCATTTCGAGCGAACAATATATATCATTCGAGATTTTTTCAAATATATCCGCACAGGTATCATCACGGCTTATGTCATCGTTAATCAATTTCTTTCCGCTCTCTTGTGCAAAAGAAATTTTAAGCTCTTGATACCCCGAGAACCCCAGCCGCTTTGCAAACCTGACTATGGTTGCTTCACTGCTGCTGCTCTTTTCGGCAAGCTCGGTTATGGATAGAGGTATAATCTCGCCCGAATGTTCGAAAAGCCAATCCGCGATACGCTTTTCCGACTTTCCCATCGTTTCGTATAAAACCTTTATTTGCAAAAGCGTTCTGTTCATTCAAATCCTCCGCCGTATATATTTTATGTTAAAATTTACATATATATTTTACACCATTTAAAAACTGTTGTCAATCCCAAAAAGATTCATAAATCCTAACTTTTTAAACAACGGCGCTTATACCAAACCTGCAACGGTACTCTGTTGGGGTCATTCCGGTATGCTTTTTGAAAAATCGTGAAAAATAATTTAAATCCGAAAATCCCGACATTTGCGCAATCCTGCCGAACGAATACTCCGTTTCACAAATCAGCGTTTTTATATAGTTGATTTTAAGTTCGTGGACATATGCGAGCGGTGATGCTCCGTACCTTTTTTTAAACCTATGCCTTAAATAATCGATGCTCATACCCATGGATTTTGCAAGTCCGTTAAAGTCAATATACTCATCCGTACAATGCTCTTTCATATACCGAGCAAGCTTATCCATGTTGTCATATTTTGAAAAAGATTTGCGCATAAGCGTGTTATCAAGCATCGAAAGTATTTCATAAAAAATGCTCATTGAATAAAACTTATCTCTGTCCTCCCTGTTATATATCTTATGAAGTTTAAAAAACAACTCCGATATTTGGGTGTCACCGCAATCCACCCGAATCGGCTTGTGCGGCAAACTTTTATCCGAGTCAAAAAACAAACACAGACTTTCGCCCTGTTCCATTATCGTTTTATGATAATCAATGCTGTTGTCGCTCTCTTTCGGCAGATATAAAACAGTTCCCTCGCGAAAATCAATTTTCTTTCCGTCATAAAATATCTCGGTATATCCGCTCAGCTTTAAACCAATCTGGTACACAAACGTGTTACCGCCGTCATTGATTTTTGTTCCGGCTACACCGCTGTTTACCCTAAAAACATCTTTTATTTCAACCGCGTTCCACTCAAATTTATTAAGCATTGTTTCCATATTATAATCACCGTTCCGATTCTAAGATTTCTATATAATTATAATATTTTCGATTTGTTATGTCAATAAGAAATGAACAGTTTTGTGCTAATGAACTGAATTTTTATATTGAAATATTTAAGAATTCAGAATATAATATGAGTATAAACATAAAAGGAGATAATAGAAAATGAATTTTAAAAATACTGAAAAACTGTTAAATCAAAAATTTGCCGATAACGACTTTGACTCATACTGCGTGTTTGTATATGCAAAAGGTTATGAAAGATTTATTCACTCTCCGAACGTAAACGCCGATACATACTTTGATATAGCAAGTATGGGAAAAGTACTTGTTACATCGCCGCTGATTTTAAAAGCTATCGGCGAAAATAAACTCTCACTCGATGATACGCTGGCACATTTTTTTGATAATACTCCCAAAGATAAGGCTTTTATAACAATAAAACAGCTTTTGACGCACACCTCGGGAATACGCAGATATGATATTCCGCAGGAAATTGCGGACAAAGGCAATGATAAGGTCGCTAATTTTATATTACATACTTCGCTCGCCTTTGAACCCGGAAAGTCACAGGAATATTCGTGCAACGGAATGATTTTGCTCGGTTATATCATAGAGAAGATATACGGAAAAACTTTGGAAGAGGTTTTTGATGAAAAAATAAAAACTCCTCTCGGATATACACGAAGCAAGTTTAATATTGAGATTAACGAGCCGAACGCCGCAATATGCTATCGAACAGAAACTCTTGACGGTCTTTCACATCCCTGGGATGATGAAAATATTCGCGTATTAAGGACAAGCGCAGGTTCTGGCGGTCAGTTTTTTACTCTCAATGACATAAATAAATATGCAAAAGCAATTATGAATAAAAGCGAAGCTTTATACCCCGAAAAGGTTTTTGACCTCGCCGAACAAAACTATATCAAAAACTTTGGTGAAGGTTGGGGATTAGGTTGGCTTATCGTTGACGGAAAATATCCTCAAACGGGAAAGCTGTTCCCAATCGGCAGCTTCGGACATTGCGGTCACACAGGCACATCACTGTTTTTCAGCCGCGAGAAAGGTATGTATGTAATCATCCTCACAAATGCGACAAGATGCTTAAACAAGAAAAACGGCTTTAAAGGTTATGATTATAATAAAATCTGTGAAATGCGTGCCGATATACACAATGCAATATTCGATGATTTGTCGGAGTCGGGGTTGATTTAAGTATGCATATAAATCACAAAAAGATAATTTGGGACTCTATATTTATAATAACGGGGTGTGTTTTGCTTGCTGTTTCGATAAATGTATTCCTTACCCCGAACAAAATATCTGCCGGAGGAATCTCTACCATAGGAACAATTCTGTTGCATTTATTCAATATACGGATGTCAATAACAAACCTGTTTTTTAACGCAATATTGTTTGTTTTCGGATATAAGACTCTCGGCAGATACGCCGTGTTCCAAACAGCATTCGGAATAATAATGCTTTCGGTATGCTTGGAGCTTACAAGTTATATTCCGCCATATTACGAAAATGAAATTATTGCCGTTATGTGCGGCGGAATACTGATGGGCGCGGGCGTGGGATTGATTGTTAAAGTCGGGGCATCGACCGGCGGAAGTGATTTTGCAGGGTTGATTCTGAAAAAATTTCTGCCTCATATTTCGCTTGCAAAGCTGATAATGTTCATAGATTGTTTTATCGTTATTATTTCGGGAATAATATTCAAAAGTTTTTCCGTGACATTCTATTCGATTACGGCTTTATTTGTTTCATCAATAATAATAGATAAAATTATGACGTTCGGCGAAAGCGCAAAAATGATTTTGATATTCTCTGAGAATATCAAAGAAATATCCGAGCATATATTGCAAAAGTTCGAGCGCGGCGTCACGGGAATACACAGCTTAGGTATGTATTCAAACCGTGAATCCCTTATGCTTTTGTGCGTAATAAC
>ERZ857775.1837-NODE-1837-length-22849-cov-13.629552_pt1 | contig 22849 bp, 19 predicted proteins | sample MGYA00519698_ERZ857775 | MGnify/ENA primary metagenome ERZ857775 (study PRJEB31778, sample SAMEA3449363) | human gut metagenome | biome: human gut; feature: human-associated habitat; material: faeces | place: United Kingdom | collected 2010/2012 ...
TCATATTTTTATTCTACTATTGTGTTTAACCCCCTCGTCCTGCGGACACTCCCCCTATATTCCCTAATGGAAACACCCCGTAATGCCACGGGACACGGCAGGGGGGAGAGAGGTGTTAGCTGCATAAAAATCACTTCTGAATTTCTACCGAGCCAAAATTTTTCTTGCTTTACAAGTTGCTCGACCCATCGGACCGGGTGAGGGTGTAGGTCGGTCTTTTCCCAATAAAACCGGGGCTGCCTGATGGAATAAAATCAAGCAGCCTCGTGTAGTGAAATTTTATGTTTCCCGTGATTAGATCGAGAGTTTTCTCAATGTGTTGAGCAATTCTCGGTCTATGGGTTTGTCGTTTTTGATAGCTTTATTGAAAGGAATATATTCGATTTCGTTGTTGCGGATACCGATCATGACATTACGTTGATCTTCGAGTAGGGCATCGATGGCGGCCGAACCCATGCGGCTGGCCAGAATGCGGTCGTGAGCCGTGGGTGAACCTCCTCGTTGAATGTGACCCAGAATAGTTACGCGGACATCGTATTGCGGGTACTCTTTCTGTACCCGTTCTGCCAAGTGCATGGCTCCACCGGTGATGGGGCTTTCGGCTACCAACACGATACTACTGTTTTTCGATTTGCGGAATCCGTTCTTGATGAGTTCTTCGAGTTGGTCCACTTCGGTCGAAATCTCCGGAATAATAGCTGCTTCGGCTCCCGTAGCGATGGCTCCGTTCAAAGCGAGGAATCCGGCATCGCGACCCATGACTTCGATAAAGAAAAGTCTTTCGTGGGACGTTGCGGTATCGCGTATTTTATCGACGGCATCCATAATGGTGTTCAGTGCCGTATCGTATCCGATAGTGGTGTCGGTTCCATAGAGATCGTTGTCTATCGTTCCTGGCAATCCTACAATGGGATAGTTGTATTCGGTGGCGAAAATGCGCGCACCGGTCAATGTTCCGTCTCCTCCGATTACGACAAGGGCATCTATGCCTTCTTTAACGAGTGTGTCGTAAGCGACTTTTCGCCCTTCGGGCGTTTTGAATTCTTGACAGCGGGCTGTCTTTAATATCGTACCTCCCAACTGTATGATGTTACTTACATTTTGCGTTTTGAAAGGGGTTATTTCTCCCGTAATCAAACCTTTATAACCTCGATAAATACCTTTTACCTCGAATCCGTTGTAGATGGCTGCACGAGTTACCGCGCGAATGGCCGCATTCATTCCGGGAGCATCGCCACCGGAAGTTAAAATACCTACACATTTAATTTGCGACATAACCTATATTGTTTAATTGGTAGCAAAGATAGTGAAAGGTGAATGTAGAAAAAAGAGCTTGCGCTAATTTTATGCTGCACTTCCTCCTATTTTTGCTTTTTGGGCAAATATAGAAATTAAAAGTCAAATACTGGTACAGTAGAGATGACGATATTGTGAAGAAATGTTTTCGTAATACCGTCTCCTTTCTGTTTTTTTAGGGTCGAATGAACGATAATTTCTTGTCTTCTTCTGCAAATAGAATGGCCGTGTTTACCAGAGCCAGATGGGAATAGGCTTGGGGGAAATTCCCTAATTGTTCTTTGGTGTCGAAGTCCAAATCTTCGCTGAACAGACCCAAGTGATTGGAGCATTTCAGTATTTCGTCGAACAGGCAGCGGGCCTCTTCTTTTTCTCCTATGACGAAAAGAGCCCTCACGAGCCAAAAGGTGCATATCGTGAATGCCGAGGAGGGCAGTCCGAAGTCGTCTTTGCTGTTGTATCGGTACATCAAGCCTTTGTGTAACAACGCTTTTTTTATGGCTTTCACTGTTTGGTGATAACGAATATCGTTCGCTTCGATGAAGCCGTAGGGCTCCATGAGGAGCAGGGAGGAATCTAAGGCCGTGTTTTCGTAGGTCTGGGAAAAACTGTGGATTTTTTCTTTCCAGCCGTGGGTCATCACATCGGTTTTTATCTTGTCGGCTTCTTTCTGCCAGCGTTCGATATATTTGTATTTTTTTAGCATATTGGCGATTTTCGTTCCCCGATCCAAAGCGACCCAGCACATTACTTTCGAGGAGACGAAATGCTGGCTTTCCCCTCTGATTTCCCAGATTCCTTTGTCCGGTTCTCTCCATTCCTCTTCGACTGTGGCGAGAATGCTCTTCACCATTTCCCACATGTCTTCTATTTCGTCTAACGTCCCCGGCATGAGTCGATAGTATTGGTAGATCAAGTCCATGAGATAACCGAACGAGTCGTTTTGCCTTTGGTGATAGGCATCGTTTCCTATTCTCACCGGTTTGGAGTTTTTATATCCGTCGAGGTGGTCCAGAATGATTTCTTTTAATTGCCTTTCTCCGCGAATGCCATACATGATTTGAAAAGACTCGTGCTTGGCGACGAAGGTGGATTGAATGAACTTCATAAATCTGCGAGCCGCTCCTGCATGCCCGATTTGGAAGAGGGTCTCGATGGACATGGATGCATCTCTCAACCAACAAAAACGATAATCCCAGTTGCGGACGTCGCCGACGGTTTCGGGCAGGCTCGTAGTGAGTGCCGCCAATACGGCTCCGTTGTAATAAGACATTAACTTCAATACTAACAGACTTCGTTCTATAACGTCGTTATAGAGCGAGTATTTTTTAGTCCGGTTCGTCCAGTTGAGCCAATAGACCAGTGTGCGGCAATATTCGAGCTTTTCCCGTTCAATGTCTATCGGAATCACCTTTTCGTTGTATGACAGCAGGAAAAATTCATCTCGTTGGAGCGTGATTTCCTTTTTTTGTTCGATGTCTTGTAAAGACAGGGAAGAGTATAGGTATTGTCGGTCTTTGTTCTCGGACGAACAATAAGTTTCGATGTATTCGTCGGTAATGTTGTGTATGACTTTTCCCCGTGCATAATCGGGAGCCGGATTGTAATTTACTTTAAACCGGGGTGTCCCTTTTATCCAACGGATATAACGATATATTTCTGCGGGCAGATAGTGCTCTTTTTCATAGGAACGGTAGCACGGCATGAAGTCGAGCACGACAAATTCTCCTTCGTCGGAAGAGAAATGGGTGGATAGTATATTGGTATGAGGTACATAAGATTGCGAGATGTGATATTCGTTCGACACTTCGAATCCGAAACAACCGCCTTTGTCCCTATCGAGCAGTGCCGCGAAGATAGAGGGCGAATCGAAGTCGGGGAAACACAACCATTCGATATTCCCTTTTTCCGATATGAGCGCTGCCGTCCGGCAGTTTCCAATTACACCATAGTTGAGGTTATTCATCGGTTTTATTTTAAGTTTAATAGTTCTTTAAAGAAATGTAATGCGGAGTTCAATCCTTTTCGGACTTTATCGTTGGTCGATGACTCACCCGAAATATTTACCAATGTTTGCAACAGAGGAAGGACTTGTTCCTGCGATGGCAAGTTGTATCTGGCGGTTTCGGAGACGTAGCCCACTTTTATGGTTGCCGCATTTTTGGGCAGGGCCTTGAACATATCTTCGTCGGTGGTGTCGTCGCCGATAGCCAAAATGAAATCGTAATATTCTTTTTTGAGCTGGCGGGAAACTTCCGAGCCTTTGTTGTAATCGGGCGATTTTATTTCGATCACTTTGTCTCCCTGAATGATTTGCAATTTCTGTTGTATACAGATAGAAACAAGTTCGTTGGCTAATTGTTGGGCTCGCAAAGTTCCCAGCCAAGCATCGCTTTCCCGATAGTGCCATGCGATGGCGGTTTCTTTGACTTCCAGACGCGAACGGGGTGTTTTCGCTACGAATAGTTTGAGGATAGATAACAAACCTGCGCTCCATACCGGTTTATTGATGTTTTTGTGCCATAGCCCGTTTTCCCGATAGAATGCTCCATGCTCCGCAGCTATCGAGACCGGAAGGTTTCCCAGCCATTTTTCCAATGTGAAGTGATCGCGTCCGCTATTGATAACGATGTGGTTGTCGGAGTCTTCACAAAGTTTTTGTAGCGTTTCTATGAGTTCGGGCGTCGGCTCGGCATCTTCGGGGCGGGGTTTGAGAGCCGCCAATGTTCCGTCGTAGTCCAAAAGAATGAGCCGTTTTTTCGCTCTATTGTACTCTTGTTTGATAGTGCCTATCGTGTTTGCTGTAATCTGTTTTTTGCGGAAGGAGATATTCTTGCGGCAAATATCGTTCCACTCGTCGGTAAAGTCGGCAGCCCATTTGTCGACGGTTTGGGTCGAGATGATTTTCTGCATGTTTTGCAGCCGTCGCAACTGTTCCTCTACGGGCATTTCCAATGCTTGACAAATTGCCCGTTCGATTTGTCCCGTGTCATTGGGATTGATTAACAGAGCGTCGGTCAATTCGACGGCTGCTCCTGCCATTTCGCTAAGAATCAATACTCCGGGATTTTCGCTTTTGGCGGCTACATATTCTTTGGCTACCAAGTTCATTCCGTCCCGGAGGGGTGTCACAAGCGCTATGTCGGCCATGTGGTACATGGCTGTCAGTTCCTCGAAAGAAAATCCGTGATAGAAATAATATACCGGAGTCCAATCCATCGTGGAATATGCCCCGTTGATGGAGCCTATTTCTTCGTCTATTTTGGTCTTTAATTGGGCGTAACTGCCTACGTGGTCGCGCGAGGGGACTATGATCATAGCCAAAGCGACCTTGCCATGATATTCGGGGTGATGTTCGAGGAAGGCGGCGAAGCCTCGCAGTCTGTGCAGGATTCCTTTACTGTAATCGAGGCGGTCCACGGAGAGAATCAACTTGTGATCTCCGAACAGTTTTCTCGTGCGGTCGACCGCTTGACGGACTTCCGGTTGTGTAGAAGCATTGTGGTACAGGTCGTAATTAATCCCCATAGGAAGGGCATCTATTCGTACGACCCGATTGCCTAACTGTATCTCGTCCAATTTGAAATTCATGCGCAGCACACGTTCTACCGCACTGATAAAGTGTCGCATGTAGTCGTGAGTGTGAAAAGCTATAAAATCGGCTCCTAACAGACCTTTGAGAATCTCGGCCCGTTCGGGCAATATGCGGAAGAGTTCATAGGACGGGAAAGGTATGTGATGAAAATAGCCTATGCACAAGTCGGGAACGGCTTCTCGAAGCATACCGGGCAATAACATCAGTTGATAATCCTGTACCCACACTTTATCTTCGGGGCCTATCAGCCGGCAGATGGTTTCACAGAATCGCTTGTTTACTTCTTGGTAGGCTTGCCAGAAAGTGTCCTTATACAATGTATAGGCAAAGAAATAGTGGCACAGCGGCCAGATGGTACTGTTGCTGTAACCTTCGTAATAATTTTTTATCTGGGTGTCGGACAGGAATACGGGGTGAAAGTTTAGTTCTTCCAATTTTTCCCCGATCGCTTGTTTGTCGCTATCATTATCCACACAAATTCCCGGCCACCCGATCCAATGCTTTTCGTAAGCAGTTTGAAGAGAATCGAGCCCCGTTGCCAGCCCGCCTTCGCTTCGGGTGAATGAAAACGTTCCGTTTTTTTCGCTTACCTTGACCGGCAGTCTGTTTGATATGATGTAGAGTTTCATATCTCTTGCACGACAAATGGCAGACCATTTTTGTGGGGATATGATTAAATTGTTGATTATTATGGTGATAGTCGGTTTTTCGGAGCGCAAATGCCTTTCATTTTGATAAACTATTTACCGAAATGAAAGGTAAGGGTAGAATCTATTTTTGTGTAGAGTATCGAAGTAAACTTATCCGGGCTGAGCCGGATTATGCTTGCTTTTGGGTATTCACAGAAATACGGTCGGTCATCGGGTGGCGGTAGAGCCGGTCGTTTCCAATAACCGGGTTATGTATTCTTGGACTTCGGTCATGAGCCAGCGGGGGGTGGAGGTAGCTCCGCAGATACCTATGCTCTCTTTTCCTTCGAGCCATGTGGGGTCTATTTCACTGATGTCGGAAACGAGTCGGGATTGGGGATTGACTTGCAGGCATTCTCCGAAAAGCACCCGTCCGTTGGAGCTCTTTTTCCCGCAAACGAACAGGATAAGGTCGTGTCGGCGGGCAAACTCCCTGATATTGGGAATGCGGTTGGCGACTTGCCGACAGATGGTGTCGAACGATTCGAATTGTCCGTCGGGTTTCAGCTGTTTTATCTCGTCGACGATGTGGCGGAAGCCTTCTACCGACTTGGTTGTCTGGGAATAGAGCAACAGTTTTTTGCGGAGGTCTATCTTATCGAGGTCTTTGTCTCCCTCGATGACGACGGCTTTGCCGTGGGTCTGTCCCACCAGTCCGTTGACTTCGGCGTGTCCGGTTTTGCCGTAGATAACGATTTGCGCCTCTCCGGGAGGGTTGGAATCGTATGCGGTTTTGATTTTACGTTGCAGTTGCAACACGACGGGGCAGGTGGCATCGATGATTTCGATGTTGTTCTCGGCGGCGATTCGGTAGGTTTCGGGAGGTTCGCCGTGGGCTCGCAGCAATACTTTCACGTCGTGCAACTGTTCGAGTTGCTCGTGGTCTATGGTGATGAGCCCTTTGGCTTTGAGTCGTTCCACTTCGTTGCTGTTGTGTACGATGTCGCCGAGGCAGTAGAGCCGTCCGGTGCGGTCGAGTTCTTCTTCGGCTTTGCGGATAGCCGTGACTACACCGAAGCAGAAACCCGAATGTTCGTCTATTTCTATGCGTGCCATAACCTGTCTCCTTTCTACCTTTGCGGGTGATTATCGAAGTTTATCGACGGTTTCTCTGTACCGGGTCATGAGCCATGCGTCCTGCTCGGCGATTGTCATGTGGGAATTGTCGAGCTCTATGGCATCTTCGGCTTTGCGCAAAGGGCTTTCTTTACGGGTTTGGTCGATGTGGTCGCGTTTGTTGATGTTGGCGACCACTTCGTCGAAATCGACTTCGATACCTTTCGCCCTCAGTTCGTCGACGCGTCGTTGTGCCCGGGTCTCCGCCGAGGCCGTGACGAATATTTTCAGTTCGGCATGTGGGAATACGGTCGTGCCTATATCGCGCCCGTCCATGACGATGCCTTTCCGTTCTCCCATTTTTTGCTGTGCGGCGACCATCGCCGTGCGCACGAAAGGTATGGCACTAACGGGGCTTACCTTATCGGATACTCGCATGGAGCGAATTTCACGCTCTACGTCGATTCCGTTTAGAAATGTGTGTGTCATACCCGTTTCGGGATCGGGGCGGAAATCGATTTGAATGTCGTCCATGAGGGACCTCAGCGTATCGGTGTCGACCGTGTCGCCGTCGATGAGACCGTGGTCGAGGCAGTAGAGGGTGACGGCGCGGTACATCGCGCCACTGTCGATATATATGTAGCCTATGTTCCGGGCAAGAGCTTTCGCCATCGTACTTTTCCCACACGAAGAGAAGCCGTCGACGGCGATGATTATCCGAGGTTCAGGTTTATTCATAAGCGTTTATTTTTTGAATTCGAAAAGATTGGTCGAGAGGTTGACCATGAGCGTGGTCGCTCCCGTGTGTTGTTGTGCGAGGGCGACACCTATGCCGAACATGCGGACTTTGATTCCACCGCCTATGCTGAATCCGGAGAGAAAGTTACGGTGAGCGGTGCGCATGTCGGTGCGGGTTTTGTAGTTGTACCCCACTCCTATGTAAATGCGGTCGGTGGGCAGGAACTCCACGCCGAAAATGAGGTGGCGGAAAAGGTTGTCCACGAATCCGCTTTTTTCGACGATTTCGTCGCCCACGGTGTAAGAGCTGCTTTCGATGGCGGGATAGGGAAGTTTCCACCTTGTGAGGTTACGAGCGGTGACCGACACCCGTATGGGCGCATGTTCGAGGCTTTGCGTATAGCCTATCTGCAAATCGAACGGCATGCGTTCGAATGTGTCGTTGTAACGTTTGATTTGTCCACCCAGATTGCGTGCTACCAGCGAGAGCGAGAGGTCGTTGTCTGCGTTGTAGTAGTTGAGGCCGAGATCGACGGCAAGCGCCCAAGAGGTGTATTGTTCGTAGGAGGAGTAGATGACTTTGGCATTGACTCCGCCCCGCAAGGTCGTGGTGATGTCGTGGGCATAGATACCGTTGAAGACGATGTCTTTGGGTGAAAATTCACCGGTGATCACGCCGGTTTCGTCGGCACTTTTCATTTTGCCGTACCCGTAGTATTGTATGCCGGCCGCCCATGCTCCCCGTTCTCCGGCCGCCTTTCCGAAAGTGGCTCCTGCCAGATTGATTCCCCCGACGTATTTCATGTAGTTCAGCCCGAGTTGTAAATCCGATTCGGGTCCCATCAGAGCCGGGTTTTGATTGACGAGGTTTATATCTTCGTCGATGACGGATATATTGGTTCCTCCCAACGTATAGGCGTGGGTAGAGGTGGGGATATTGAGAAAGTCGAACGAGCTTTTCCCCTCTTGTCCCCTCCCGGCGAAGCATGTAGTGACAGTCGCCAGAAGAACCGTTATATATCGAAACGTATGTGTCATAATTGTTTTCGGGTTTCAAAGATAGCCAAAATTCCCGGTCGGCAGAAAGTCGCGTGATTGAATTTTGCTTTCGGCAGAATGGTTCCCGATGATTTATTAACGGGAAAAAGGGCAATAAAGTATGTGGCGGAACGAGTTTGTATCGGAACTTTATTCGTATTATATTGTGAGTTATGTTTGCTCGGCTCGATGGAAATCGTTAATTTTGAACTCTGTTCTATGTAAAACATAAAAATTTTCAAGTAGTTTATGGAAAAACTGCAAAGATATTTCGATGCGATAGAAGCTGAACTTTCGAAGATAGAATATGCCGCCGAACCCGATGGATTGTATGCTCCCGTGCGTTATGAGTTGTCGTTGGGCGGTAAGCGCGTGAGGCCTTTGTTGACGCTGCTTGCCTGCGAGATGTTTGCGGGCGATTATCGTCGGGCATTGAATGCGGCGGTGGGGTTGGAAGTGTTTCACAACTTCACGCTGTTGCACGACGATGTGATGGACAAAGCCGACGTGCGCCGTGGTAAACCTACGGTGCATAAGGTGTGGGACGAGAATACGGCCATACTTTCGGGCGATGCCATGGAGATCATCGCTTTCCGTTATATCGCCCGCACGGAAGCTCCGCACACGGGGGCTGTCGTCGAGTTGTTCCTGAAAACGGCTCTTGAAATTTGCGAGGGTCAGCAATACGATATGGAATTCGAGCGTCGGGACGATGTGACCGAAGCGGAATATATCGAGATGATTCGCTTGAAAACAGCCGTGCTGTTGGGAGGAGCGTTGAAGATAGGGGCGATTATAGGCGGAGCGAGCGAGACGGATGCGGATTGTATCTATCGTTTCGGCGAGTCTTTGGGACTGGCGTTCCAGTTGCAGGACGATTGGTTGGACGTGTATGGCGACCCTGCCCGTTTCGGGAAAAAGATAGGAGGCGATATTCTGAATAACAAGAAAACGTATATGCTCATCAATGCCCGGCAACGGGTCGAAGGGAAAGATGCCGAGGAGTTGTCCCGCTGGTTGAGCGCAGCCGAATACGATCCTTCCGAGAAGATAGCTGCTGTGACGGCGTTGTACGACCGTGCCGGTGCGGGCGATTTGTGTCTGCGGCAGGTCGACGAATACAGTCGTCGGGCGATAGAGGCTTTGCTGCAAATCGGGGTGGACGAAGCGGCGAAGCAGCCTTTATACGATTTGGCGAATTCATTGATAAAACGAGATCACTAAAATTTTTCAGAAACAATGCCTTACCGCCGGTTACCGAATACAGACAAAGCCCGCCTTGCCGCTCTCGAAAAAGCGGTGGCGATGGAGCACGAGTGCGATGTGGACAAGCAGGCGGCTTCGTATAAAACGCTGAACGAGGCCCGCGCACTTTTGAGACGCTTCAAAAGTGCCGTCGGGCAGTTCCAGTATTGCTATACGGCTCAGGCCGAGGCCAACCGGCAATATCAGTCGCATTTGAAGACGGCTCGGTTGTACATCTCGCATTTCATACAGGTGCTTAATTTGGCAGTGTTGCGTAACGAGGTGCGCAAGGAACACAAATTGTTTTACGGGCTCGACCCCGAAGATTTTGCCGTGCCCGAGCTGACCGGCGAGAAGCACATTCTCGTTTGGGGAGAACGTCTCATCGAGGGGGAACGCGAACGGGTGTCGCACGGAGGCGCGCCTATTTATAACCCTACGATCGCGAAAGTGACCGTGCATTACGATATTTTCAAGGAAGCCTATCGGGAACAACAGAATTATAAACTGAATACGACTCGTTCCCAGTCGGGATTGGATGCCTTGCGCGAGGAGGCGGACCGGATTATCTTGGATTTGTGGAATCAGGTGGAAACGTATTACGCCGACCTCCCTGCCGAAATACGTTTGAACCGTTGCCGGGCTTACGGCGTAGTATATTATTACCGCAGTGGAGAAAAGCGACCCGAAGATGATTGATACTCACACGCATATTTATCTGGAAGAGTTTGACGAAGACCGTGTCGAGGTGGTGCGCCGCGCCCGTGAAGCGGGAGTCGAACGGGTGATATTGCCCAATGTCGATTTCGACACGGTGCAAGCCATGCATGCCACGAACGATTTGTTTCCCGGTTATTGCCGTATGGCTATGGGGCTACACCCCACGTCGGTGGAGGACGATTATCGGGAGCGGCTTGGACAGATGAGAGAGCTGCTTTTCTCCGGGGAGTATTGCGCCGTGGGTGAGATAGGGCTCGATTTGTATTGGGACAAGACCTATGCCGAGGAGCAGAAAGAGGCTTTTGTGATGCAGACGGGGTGGGCGGCAGAGTCGGGTTTGCCGGTGATTATTCATTGCCGGGAGGCATTCGACGAAATATTGGCTCTGTTGCAGTCGGGCAGAGTGCCGGCATTCCGAGGGGTGTTCCACAGTTTCACGGGGTCGGCCGAACAGGTGCGTCTGCTGAGGGGAACCGGTGACTATTATTTCGGGATAAACGGCATCGTTACTTTCAAGAACGCTCATCTCGAAGATATGGTACGGGAAGTAGGCATCGGGCGTATATTGCTCGAAACCGATGCCCCGTATTTGGCTCCCGTGCCTTATCGAGGCAAACGGAACGAACCTTCGTATTTGCCTTATATGGCGAAGCGAATAGCCGAAATTCTGGATATTACGACTGCCGAGGTGGAGGAGGCTACCTCGGCCAATGCTGTGCGATTGTTCGGAGAAGGGTGATTCCCGGATAATGGGAAGAGTCGGCTTTCGTGCTATGCATAGGGGGAATGTGTTTCATGGGGCTTTCCTCGAAAATAATTCCCGAATTTTGTTTGAAGAGGGTTAAAACAGTCGTTTGGAGCCGAGGCATGAAAAAAAGGCGTGAAATATTTGGGGAAATGTAAAAAAAAGCATAAATTTACGGAGAGACACAAAATCACGATACTATGAAAAGACCCCTCCGCTTTTCAATGAGTTTGTCTATACTCTTTTTGTCGCCCATGTCGGCGATAGTGTCGGCTGCCGTCGATATTCCTTTGAGTTTGTCGTCTGAAAAAAATTATATCGTGGAGGTCGTTCTTCCCGGCGGTAGTACGTCGGCGAATATAGAGGACGGCCGGATAACTGCCGAAGGGGCTTCGCAGGCGCTTGCGACCGTGGTCTATTATGACGGGCTGGGTCGTCCCGAACAGACTGCCCGAGTGGGTTTCACGGCAACGGGCGCCGACCTGCTGTCCACAGTCGGTTACGACGAGGCCGGGAGAGAATATCGTCAAGGGCTTCCCACGCCCGTATCGGGGAACAACGGCTGTTATGTGAATCCTTCTACATACGGGCAGACGGCTCAAAGTTATTATGGAGACACATATCTCTATCGGGAGACTTTGTACGAAAACTCACCGTTGAGCCGGACAGTCGGTGTGAAAAATCCCGGAGCTGTTTGGAACGCTCACCCGAAGACTGCTGCATATCGGTGCAATACGGCAGGAGAGGTCGTTCTTTTCCGCATTTCGTCCGATGGGGTACAACGAGTGGGGCGGTATACGCCGGGTGCTCTTTATGTTACTCGCGAAACCGACGAGGACGGAATTTGGCAAGAGAGTTTCACCGATAAATCGGGTCGAGTGGTTATGACCCGTCAGGGAAACGGTTATGACACTTACTACATTTATGACGACCACGGCAGGCTGTGCTACGTACTGCCCCCGATGGCTGTGGACGGAATGTATAATACCGGCAATTATCCCGACAGCCACACTCTTTTGCAACAGTATGCCTATCTCTATAAATACGACGACCGGGGGAATTGCATAGGGAAGCGTTTGCCCGGTTGTAAATCGATACAGATGATTTACGATAGGGCTAATCGGTTGGTCATGAGTCAGGACGGCAATCAACAGAGCGAAAGTCTCTGGACCATAACCAAATATGATGCCCTCTCCCGAGTGCTGTATACTTATGAGACGAATCCGTTGCGGAGTCCACCGGACTTGTATCGGTATTGCAGGGAAAGGAGGTTTGTCGAGGAGCGTGCCGATAGTTATAATGCGTGGCCGGGTATGGGGTATTCGCTGCGGATATTGTCGCCTATTTCGCAGGAAGAAGGGCGGTTGCTCACGGTCAATTATTACGACGACTATTCTTTTTTGTACATCGAGGGGACGGCAGCCTCGCAGCTTGCCTATCGGAGTAAGGAGGGATATGGTGCGGCTTATTCCTCGGCCAAAGGTTTGCTGACCGGGACGCAGGTGTTCGACTTGACGGACAGGAGCAAATATGCGATTACCGTTTATTATTACGATGAATATGGCAATCCCGTGCAGACACGCACTCGGCATGTATCGGGCGATTATGAAATGACTTATGCTCAATGCGACCTTTCGGGAAATATTCTTGAATCATACACGGAACATTTGGATTCCCGGGGGCGTTTATCGGTATCGGAGTCCGTAGAAAATACTTATGACCGCTCGGGACGCCTCACCCGCACCGATTATGCGGTTAACGACTCTTTGTCTACCGATTGGAGATATGAATACGACGAGTTGGGACGGATATCCAGCAAAAGTATCGACGGAGGACTGACGCATGCTAAATATCGGTATAATTTGCAGGGTTGGATTACTCGGATAGAAGATGTCGATTTCGTACAGAATTTGTATTACGAAAGCCTTATGGGAAACTATGGGAAAGTTCGTTATAACGGAAATATATCGGCGATGAATTGGACATATCGCACCGATACCGACACGATTGTGAACGGCTATCGCTTCACTTATGATGCCCACGACCGGCTGGCTTCGGCCTATTCGGTGACAGGCAGTGATTTTTCCAGCGGCCGCTATCATGTCGAGTATGAATATGACAAGCATGGTAATATGGTAAATTTGTATCGCGATGGGGGAAGGGGCGGAATGATAGACGAGATGAACTGGTCTTATGAAGGGAATAGGGTAGTAGAGATTACCGATATGGTGGGAGAACAGGGGCGATACGACATGAAAGAATATCGGGACTATAACTATAATGGACTCGATTATTTTTACGACTCCAACGGCAACATGACGGCCGACCTCGACCGGGATATTGTCGCCATACGATACAACATGTTGAATTTGCCCGACACCGTGCAGTTCCGCAACGGGTCGGCTATCGTGAATTATTACACCGCCGACGGCAAGAGGACCGGCAGTAAATACCTCACACCATTGACAACAGTCGTTATCCCCGCGGGTCAGACCTTCGGCAGTACATCGGGGACAGCGGCCATGAGCAGTCATGTTACAGCACGTCGGGGTTCTTTGGAATATGCGGGAGCCGATTTCGAGAGCGATACCCTGATACGAATTCATAACGGCGACGGCTATTTGGATTGTTCGGAACAAGATTTCCGGTACTTCGTGCGGGATTATCAAGGGAATATCCGCACTGTTTACGGCAGTGCGGTAGCAAAACTAACACCAGTGGAACCACCTTTTTCCTCGACGAACCGGGGGGCGATAGGCGGAGATAAACCACCTATTCGCCCAACCCCCATAGAGCATACCGTCACCTACCAACGGATGCAATACTATCCTTTCGGTCTTCCTTATGAAGCCCATTACCAGCCCGAAGAACAGCCGTACAAATACGGAGGAAAGGAGTTTATAGAGCTGCACGGCTATGACAGTTACGACTTCGATGCCCGTATGTATTATCCGGCTCTCTGCCGATTTATGACGATGGATCCTCTCTGCGAGAAATATTACTCCATCTCGCCCTATGCCTATTGTAATAATAATCCGGTGAAATATGTAGACCCGGATGGGGAATCGTGGCGATTGACTTATGACAGAATAGAAGGAGAGGTGATTTTTACAGGATATGAGTGGGTAGATGAAGATAAATCTTATGATGTAGACGGTAATTTATTGCAGGGTTTGTATGCGCAGGCCATATTTTTTTCAGATAACAAAACTTTTGACAAGGATAACGGCTATAATATAGGATCTTCTACTGCCACGGTTTATTTGGCAGACGGAACGACCGAGACATATGCGGCCTGTACGAATCCTTCGGGAAGCGACTATGCTACGGTTCCCGAAGGTACTTATCATGCGAAAGTAGGCATGCATAAGGGGGCTTATACGGCTTTGCGAATGGAAGATACCGACGGTAGCGGGAGAATAGAATTAGGATACGAAAATCCGGCATATACCGATGGCCGGACATACGCAGCAGGTATTAATATACACAAGCCTGGGGAAAATAATCTTACGGGACTGACTGTTAAGAAAAGGCCTATATCGGCAGGATGCCTGTTGATCGACATAAATAGCTGGAACCGTTTTATAGGGCATTTTGAAGCAGAAGACCAAAAGAACAATACGGTAAGCGTCACGGTTTCGAGATCTCTATCGGAACCCGTTAACGTAAACCGGTTGCCGGCTTTTAATTTTATTCTGAATGGAACGAGAGAATCATTTTTTAGTCGTATTAAAAATAGGAAATTATGAAAAAGAGCGTGCTATTGTTGTTTTTTGCCGGTTGTGTGGCAACAGGCATTTTTGGAATCGGTCGTAAGATCCCGATGAATCGGGTGAGTGATTTGGGGCAGAGGGAAGGCTATTGGAGAGATTCTCTTGGCGAAGGAATCACACATGAACTATATTATAAAGGCGGTAAAAAAGATGGATTATTTAAGTGCTTTTCTCGTAATGATTTGTTTGTATTAGGGGAATACACAGCGGATAATATATCCGGCACATGGTATGTATTTGGAGATGAAGGAGAGCTGGTCTATACTCTCGATTCGATAGAACTCAATAAGGACAGTATATATACGGGGTATTGCCGAATTTTCTGTAAATATAAATGTCATAGTATTGATTATTATCCAAGTGGAGCCGTTAAGAGCGAAGGATATATGGTGTGCGACGAAGATTTTATGGTTGATTTTTGGGAAATCGGGGAGTGGAAATATTACGACGAGTCCGGGAATTTGATAAAGACAAAAGACTACGGCGACCGACGAACTCCATAGGAGGAAGAGATCAATCTGTTAATGGACAATGGATTGAAGAAAATAAAACTTTAATGGAAATGATTATCAATTCTAAAAAGGAAACTATTAAAAATATGCAAGAGTGATGAAAACAATGGTCTATATATTTTTCTCGTTTTTCATGTTTTGTGCTATGAATTTAAATGCACAGAGTCCAATAGAGATTGATACCGTATCGTTGAGATATGTCAATGGATTCACCAATCAGCATGAGATTGTAGATGAGTATCGAATGACAAATCATTCAAACGAAGAGTATATAACTTGGGTGTCATTGGAGCCGACAAATGATAAATCGAACATTGAATTGGTACACGATTTCTTTAAAAAGATAAAGGGCGATTTCAGTTACATTCAAGCGATGTATGAAGAATTACTTGACAATCGGCCATCTATCACTGGATATTCGTTTATTAAAAAAATTGCACCCGGTGAGACATTTACCTATTTCATTGTCAAAACAGATCCGGAATCAAATTTTTATTCCGAAAGGATTGTCCTTATGAAGGGGAGTGAAGTCGAACAATATTTAAGGCTGCAGATTGAAGAAAAATATTTTTTCAAACCATCGAGTATTGTTTTAACTGGAAAATAACCTCCCTATCCAAGAGATTAGCCCACATACCTATGAAGAGCATTCGTTTTTATTTGGTCGTTTAGCTTTTAATACTAATGTGTTGCAATAACATAGGCTCTAAAAAGGCAGGCAATAGCGGTAACATTGTGCCGACATAACTGATACGATACGACAAGAACAATTAGATAACGGTGGAATGGAAACAGTCAAATAAGAACTGTCTTTTGAGGGAAAGAAAATATTTGGTTTTGATGTAATTAGAATGGATTTTATATAAATGATTATTAATATCTTATGTTAAGAACTCACGAAAATCGGTATGCCGAGCAGCTCGACATAGTGTATAAGGGGAACTGGCAGACAAAGGTCTCGAAAAGCGGAGGCCCAAATCTCGAGTATGACTTCCTTGATATCCTTTTGGGAGTGCAGAAAGTAGATACTATTAGAATCGTTTTGCTTGTAATAGAATAATGTTTATTATGGTAATTTGTTAATATACAGGTTGCGGTGAAAATGAAATCTTTATTTTTATTGTTTTGTGTAACTGGTGTTCTTCTCTCTTGCCGGCAAACAAAGAAGGGGCCAGATTTTACCTTTCGAGAAGATGTGGCTTATATTCTTGATACGATTATTGCGTCTAATCCGAAAGGAGACGTGTATGAATTATATATCAATACAGTCGATTCGGGAAATTCAATTTTGCTATTTTATATGGGAGAAAAAGCCCCCTTGTTTCCTTTGGAATACGGGCAAACGCCATCATTATTGCAAGTGAAAATATCGCATGCGGTTGTTGATATTTACTCGGGAGTGGAAAAATATCTTTTCCAACAATCATTGAGAAAAGTTGAAACTGTTCAAAGAGGAGAGGAAGAATCGGGTCGGAATGGTTGGATTATAGAAGATAGAGCGGGAACGTTGACATGCCGTCCGTTCATTTCGGGTTATCCTTTTATAGCCCTTCCTCTTGAAAATTGTGATGAATTTTTACCTCCGGTAATAATGGAAATTGAATAAAGGTCTAGTTTTAAAATTAAAGTCGGAAATAAAATGAAAAAGCTTATTTTGGTTTGTATGTCGTGTCTATTTTTATTTTCTTGCCGACAAGCAGAGAAGGTATCGGATATCATTTTTCGGGAAGATATAGCTTATATTCTTGATACGATTATAGCATCCAATCCCGAGTTGAACGTGTGTGAGTTATATATCGATAAGATAGATCCTTTTAATTCCAATTTATTGTTCTATATGGGACAAACGCCACTGTCGTTGCGGCAGTATAGTAGCACTCCCGCACTGTGGCATGTAAAAGTCGGGACGAAGCAAGTGGGTGTTTATTCAGGAGTGGAAAAATATATACGGCAAGTTTCTGACTCGTCTTTAAAAAAGAATAGAGATTTTTCGAAAATTTCTCATGGAATGTATTGGATTATAAAAGAGCGGGGAGAGATAGATCATAGTAAAAGTGGGTTAAGTCCACACTTTATCCAAAGAATGGAATGTTATCGGGTGAAAGAGAGTGACTTTTTTGTCGAGTATATAATGCAGGAAGATTCGATATTTTCTTGGTAGAATTATTTTTATATAAAATAGATATGAAACGGTTGTTTTTTGTAATGATGACGTTAATGTTTATATACTGTGTAGTAAAGCGGAAGGAAAGGCTATTTATATAGATTCGGGGGGGGAAATGGAGAGGTAATCGTCCATACACGACCCGACACCCTTTTCTCCAATAAGTTTCAGTGTGATTAAATTGGGCTCATCGCTAAAAGAATAGATATGGTTTGTACGACACCGGGAAGAAAGGGAGATACCCCCTTCACAGAATTGAGCATTGGAAATTGGATTATATCAAAGTCCTATGTGAAAAAATAGAGTCCTGATGTATGGTTATGTAAAAATATAAGATTAGGAGTTATGAAAAAGAGCGTGCTATTGCTGTTTTTTGCCGGTTGTGTGGCGACAGGCATTTTTGGAATCGGCCGTAAGATTCCGATGAATCGGGTGAATGATTTAGGGCAGAGGGAAGGCTATTGGAGAGATTCTGTCGGAGGAGGATTCGTATATGATCTATATTATAAAGGTGGTAAAAAAGATGGATTATACAAGCGTTTTTATCGTAATAAATTATTTCTGTTTGGGGAATACACAGCGGATAATATATCTGGCACATGGTATATGTTTGGAGATGAAGGAGAATTACGTTGTACCATTGATTCGATAGAACTCAATAAGGACAGTATATATACGGGGTATTGCCGAATTTTCTGTAAATATAAATGTCATAGTATTGATTATTATCCAAGTGGAGCCGTTAAGAGCGAAGGATATATGGTGTGCGACGAAGATTTTATGGTTGATTTTTGGGAAATCGGGGAGTGGAAATATTACGACGAGTCCGGGAATTTGATAAAGACAAAAGACTACGGCGACCGACGGACTCCATAGGAGGAAGACATCAAGGGGTATTATGGATTTTTGTTTATAATAAAAACTCTTTTTTATACGATTAAATTTGTTCTATCGGTAAAAGATAAGCTATGAGGACACGATTAAATAAAACGCTTTGTATGATCTTGATGGTGACATTGCCTATTGTAGCGCATGCGCAGGACGAGGAATATTTAGTAAATAAGATGCCCGATATAAGTATGACGTCGCCATTGTCTTCCCAGTTCAACAGATTTGAGTTCTATCCGGTGTCCAAAGCGACAGGGGTAGTGGATATCAGCATTCCTTTATTCTCGATACCTATGCCGGACGGCGGTTCACTGCCGTTCAGTATAGCCTATCACGCATCGGGAATCAAAGTGGAGGATCCAGTGGGGATTCTCGGTTACGGGTGGAGTTTGTTGCCGGGACTGCGAGTTACACGAAAGAGTTTCGGGAAAATAGACGAAATGTGTAAACCGGAGAAAATACCGGATAATCCCTATTTGATACACCCTGATTCTGTCGCTTATTGGGCTTCACCGACAACGGATTTTGAATGGTCGTGGGGCTATGACGGCGAGCATGATATCTTTACTGTAAATACATTGAGCGGGAGTTGCAGTTTCATTATCGAGACGAAAGCCAATGGTTACAGCGTACGTCAAATTAAACAATCACCGTTGCGGATAGAGGTCATCGGGTTAAAACACAGGCCGATCGTGGGATTTAAAGTGACCGATACAAACGGGGTGGTTTATTGGTATGGTGATAGGGTGAACGAGCCTCGAAATTTTGTGGTTTGTACGATCACCGAGAATCCGTTAGATGTAGCTTATGTGTTGCGGAAAATAACTTATCCCACGGGGCAGGAGATATTGTTTCATTATAAACCGGTAACAATAAAGTCATTTGCCCGATATCACAACGCTACATTTGTTAAGGCTGAACTTAGTTTTGATTTTGAACATAAGAGTATAAGTGAATTTCAACATGTTGAAAATTATAGGATGAGTTATGACAAGGGTTTGACATCGATCGAGTTCCCTTTGGGGCGTGTGGAATTCAGTTATAATAATAACCCTTCGCGAGCTGAGATATTGAAGCAAATAAAGGTCTTGAACAAGGAGGCGAAAGTTATCCGTCGGGTTGATTTTTATTCCGACCTGACAACCGATTTGTTGGGTTCGGTTTCGGTAACCGGCGATGGGACTTATCGATTCAGCTACAATACGCAGTCTTTTGAGAATGTTTATGCGCAAGACAAATTCGGATATTATACCGGGGAGGTGAATGCTGGGATAAATAATTTGTTCCCTCGGTATATTGTACAATTATTAGATAGTATCCAAAGTGTCGGTTGTGGAGATGGGCATTCCGAAGAATCAGCTATGAAAGCGAAGATATTGGAGAAAATTGTTTACCCGACAGGCGGTTATACGACTTTCGAGTACGAAATGAATCGAGCATTGAGCGTGTCGGAAATGACTGGCGATTCGACCGATATCACTTGCGGTTTACGTATCAAACGATTGAGTCAATATGATCCGAGTTCGGGTCAAGAGATAACCAAAAGTTACAAATATGGCTCCAATGAATCGGGATATGGAAGTATTATCGTGAATACATCGGACTGGGGATATGTCTCGGAAAGGACTCAGAAAGTGATCAATATAGTTGATCCTATCGAGAATCCGGAAGGATCGGGAGAGCCTTCTGTATTAGACGCTCATTGGGTAATCGTGAGTGAGAAAAATGCCAATATTACATTGTTTAACGATAATTGCATGGTGTGGTATGACGAGGTGGCGGAATATACGAGTACCGGAGGGAAAACTGTCGAACGGTATGATTATTTATACGACCAATCCAATGCATCGGGAAATAAGGCCATTTATTGGAGTGCTCTGATCGATACTCCGCATCTGATAGACCGCAAAATATACAAGGGAGATCGATTGCAGGAACACACTATTTATAAATACGCCGATAATAACCAGTATATACAGGGTATTCTGGTGAATACAAAAACTTTGTTCGTGGGTAGAACAGGTAAATGTGGGAGTGGACATAATGTATATTGTTTTTCGAAGGCGGCATTTACCGATATATTTAAACCGAGTGTGCTTTATGAAAATACTTCGAGCTCTCAACAGATAGATTATGAAGTGATTGCGTATCCTATTTATGTGGGGTTACAGCATTTGGATTGGACGATAACCAAGCGTTATGACGATAGCGGCGGAACGTTTTTCGAAACGGCGGAATTATATACGTATGACGATCGGGAACGGTTGTTCAACGTGCGGGAAAAACGGGTATATACCAGCGAGGGAGACAGTGTCGCATCGAGGTATTATTATTCATCGGATAATTATGCTGGATATCCACAGCTTGTGAGAGAAGCGATGGAAGCCGGCAATTGCATCACTTCGCCTATTGTGCGAGAATATGTGAAATACAAAGGCGATATCGAGTATGATAAAATCTATACCGAACAGATTCTATACGGAAAAGTAAACAACGATACGTCTGTTGTGCGTCCTGTATCGTATTTTTATCGTGATGGAGGGAACAATGCGTTTGAGAAACAGAGTGATTATACCTATTATGATTCGGGAAAGCTGAAATCAAAAACGGGATTGGATAATCTCACTACCATTTACTTGTGGGGATATAGTTATCAATACCCGGTGGCGGAAATCAAGAATGCCTCTTGGGAGCAAGTAGAGAGCATCATAGGGGATGCCGAGGCTTTCGCTGCGGCTGAAATTCCAGACGGAATGTTGCTGGCCCGATTGCGTACGGAACTGCCGTCGGCACAAGTAACCGTTTATACGTATGAGCCGCTGGTGGGAATTACCTCTTCGACCGATCTTCGGGGGCATACGACTTATTATGAGTATGATAATGTGGGGCGATTGGTGCGTGTGAAAGAGGGAGAGAAGACTACGACATTGTATGAGTACCATTATCGGAATGAATAGAGCGATGAAACGGATAAAGAGAAATGTTATGACTATACGTGTTTTATTATGTACGGCCGGTATTGCAGCTGTACAAGTTTTGTCGGCAATAGAATTGACAGCCGACAGCAACCGGCTGGAAGCCGGGGAGGCATTCGTCAAAATGCTGGTCGAGTACCAAGAACCGGGCAGGGCCGGAACGAAATGCCGGTGGGATTTCCGAGGAATGCAAATCCTTTCGGAGCAACTTCCCGTGGAGTATTTTATTCCGGACAGTTCCCATATGGATATTCTTTGTGGTCGCGAGGGGCGTAACCGTTATTATTACCGGCAAGGAAGTGATAGCCTGTGGTGTGTGGGACATGAGAATGCGACTTTCTATATCGATTATGCTCGTCCCGAACTTTTGTTGCGTTATCCTTTCGCTTATGGCGATTCTCTGACGAGTCGTTTCGAAGGAGCAGGACGGTATGGGCAGCGTATTCCTCTTTTCGTCGGGGGAACGACGACTGTCATAGTCGATGCCGAGGGTGAATTGAGGTTACCGGGAGAGACTTTTGGAAACGCCCTGCGGGTACATACCGCCCGCCGATATGTGAGGATATGCAAAGACAGCTTGTCGGTGAGTGTGGATACGTATGCTTGGTATGTGCCGCAGAATCGTTATCCGGTGTTCGAGAGCGAGACTTCCACGCTGCATGGTACACAAGCCGATACGATACTCTCGGCTGCATCGTTTTACTATCCGCCCGATTATCTGAGTGGGGAGAGTGACCGTAGTGCCGACGATGAATCGATTGAGGAGGAGATCCTACCGATCGAGAGTGTTTTTACCGAGGCGGAATATCTGCCCAATCCGGTGGAGAGTGATTTGACGATAAAATATAAACTTACTCGTTCGGCTTCGGTGTGGTTCACTTTGCACAGTAGCGCGGGAATTTGTCTGAGACAGACACCGAGTCGTGAAGAAGATGAGGGAGAGTATTCTGTGCTGGTTCCTATGTCGGGATTGATGCCGGGGGTGTACACATTGTATGTTCATGTGGACGATAAGGTACTTTCTGTAAATATTATCAAGGGGTAGTTTGGGCGGTTGTCGTAAAAATGAGATACTATTTTTGTAAAAACTTTCGTCGAACCCGAAAAATGTATTATATTTGCCACCGTTTTTACGGGATCGACCCGAGGGAGTGATGCTCGAGTGGTTGAAGAGGCACGCCTGGAAAGCGTGTATACGTCAAAAGCGTATCGGGGGTTCGAATCCCCCTCCCTCCGCTAAAAAGCCGTTGCAAGTTTTTTGCGGCGGCTTTTTTGCAGGAGGAACGGAGGTTTATTACGGTGATGTAAAATGGATCGGTTGATAATTAGTGGGGCTTCTTCTTTTATATACTCTCCCCTATTGTATATTCCCATTGATTATTATAAATTTGAAAAAGAAAGACATCAGAGTATGG
>ERZ857775.1849-NODE-1849-length-22715-cov-16.257282_pt1 | contig 22715 bp, 16 predicted proteins | sample MGYA00519698_ERZ857775 | MGnify/ENA primary metagenome ERZ857775 (study PRJEB31778, sample SAMEA3449363) | human gut metagenome | biome: human gut; feature: human-associated habitat; material: faeces | place: United Kingdom | collected 2010/2012 ...
GCGTGTAGGTTGTTACTTGTTGTAAAAGTTGTATTTGTTGTTTTCCCTAACTCAGCAGGACGTATTGGCAACAGCACAAACCCTATCACTCGATTTTCCGGATGAACCTGAAAACGTGATGGTGCATCCCTATGAATAATAGCCAGTGTCCTGGCGTGTTGACCGCCCTAAAGCACGCCTTGCGTCCCGAACGCATCCCGAGACCATCCCGAAGGTCTCTTAAGTCTCGTCCTAAGGGTTACTTATGTGTCGTCCTAAGGGTTGCTTAAGTGCGATCCCGAAGGTCTCTTGAGTATCATCCAATGGCTTTCTGGTGCGGTATAGATGGTGACAATGGCAAGGAAATAGCTTTTGCTTATGTATAGGGGTTAAGATGATGCTTTTTCTAGGTAGAATGATTGTGCTAGGGGTTGAAAAACAGAAAGATGATAATTGAAATGCAGTTCTTTGCAAAAGAAAGGGTAATAAGTTGTTTCAATATTTGCGCAAATAAAATAAAAGGAGTAAATTTGCAACCGCAAGCCAATCCCAGAGGGGAGTAGGGCGGCATCTTTATGGAAATGGCGTTTTCAAACGCTGATCTTTGAGGACACGAACTTCGCAAATTCCAATCCAACCAAGGATTAGGCAACGAACAACGTCTGCGTTTTGTACGATTAGTGGGCTATGGTCCGCACTAATGCGACCGTTCGTACATGTGAGTGATAATACATGTGTGATGGTCTGTAGAGGTGGACTAGGCGAATCTATATGTACAAGGGCGCGGGCTGCAAGTTGCTTATCTCGTTGGGTAGGCAATGCGAAGGCCGGTGTCCTTGAGGTAAGTAAGAATACAGACTCCGCGCTTTTTTCGTATTGATTCAAAACTAATAACCATCTTTCAAAGAGCCGAATCAGAGGGGTCTATAGGCTAACCTAATTAACTACAATTATGAAGAAGTTTTTTGTTTATTTGATGGCGGTAGTGGCTATGGCAGTCTGTTCTGTCTCAGCCTTCGCGCAAAACACGCTTGTGGCGACACTCACCCATGGGGACGAAATTAGTATGTTCTATGGCACAAATGCTTTACAGCAAGCCTGTAGTGCTGCCACACATGGTGACGTGATCAATCTATCGGGTGGATCATTCCAAAGCACAAAAATCACGAAGGCTGTGGCGGTTAGAGGCACGGGTATTCATGATGCGAACCCAACCTATATCGTGAATGACTTTGATGTTGAAATACCTGCAAATGTAACGGAAAAATTGAGCTTTGAGGGGTGTCGTATTACAAACACAATAACAATAAAAGGAACCTTGTCAAACGCGTATTTCTTAAAAAACTCCTTGTCAGCTGTTTATGTTTTTTCTTCTAATGGTAATATGGATAATGGAATGTTTGTAAATTGTGATGTCTATAGAATGAGCCTTTATGGTCAGAGTACGGCGCAGATTATTAATAGCTATGTTGACCGTTTTAGCAATTCGGGTAAATTGGCAAGTTTTGTAAATTGTGTTATTAATACTAATAATGGATATGCTCATCTGTATAACTGTTGCCAATTCGTGAATTGTATCATGTATGGCATGAATGGAAGTTGTTTCCCATCAACATGTTCTGCTATTAACTGTGTTGGTTTAGACGCTAATAAAAAAGCGTTTAGGAACATGTCATTAAAGGAAAACTGTTCATACGCAGGGATGGATATTTTCCAGGGGTCGAATGTGTGGAAGGATCTTACCGATGAGGCTAAAGCAAAATACTTGGGAATAGATGGTACGCCTGTAGGAAAGTTTGGTGGAATGATTCCCTACAACATGACTCCTTCCTATCCTCAAATTACCAAGATGAATGTGGCTGCGAAGACGACTGCCGATGGCAAACTGAGCGTGGAAATCGGCGTTAGTGCGGCACAGTAACTAATCTTTTGTATTGTCGGTTATGCGGAAATATGTTCTTATAATGTTGCTCATGTCACTTCAGCTGGTGGCTTATGGGCAGACTATAGCTATACTTGATTCGTTGGGGCTTCCGCATCCCACGACGGTCAAGTCTATGCGCTATTGGATAGACGATGATGCCGGAAGCGTGCGTACTGTCCAAAAGACGAACGGTACGCATCTTGTTGATCTGTCGTCGCTTCAAGAAGGCTTGCATACGATTCATTATCAAATCGTTGATAGTGAAAACAAAGTAGCGGCTCCTTATTCAGCCGTCTTTTGGGTGCCGTCAAAGATGGCGCAGTCGCCCACGGCAACTACGCTTCGCTACTGGTTTGACGATGCGGATGACGTGCAGACTTGTAGCGCCCATGCAGGTGTACAGACCCTTGATGTCTCCAATCTTCTCAATGGACTTCATACTCTGCATTATCAAGTGGTAGATGAGCAGGGTGAAGTCTCGTATATAGCGTCCACCACATTCCTAAAGCTCGGTAGTCTGGCTCAGTCGTCCACGGCAGCTACGCTTCGCTACTGGTTTGACGATGCGGATGATGTGCGGACTTGTAGCGCTCATGCAGGTGTACAGATCCTTGATGTCTCCAGTCTTCTCAATGGACTTCATACGTTGCACTATCAAGTGGTAGATACGGACGGCGATATGTCGTATGTTGCTTCCTGCGTTTTTCTGAAGTTGGAGGAAGGGGGAGCTGCCGAAAAAGTCACGGTTAGCAAACTCATTTACTGGTACGACGATCAGCAAGAATTGACTACCGTCTCAATGCCCGAAGGGGTGCTGACCCTTGATGTGTCAAATATGCTCGAAGGCTTGCATACCATCCATTATATGGTGGTTTGCAGTGACGGAACAATCACGTCTTCTCGTTCTTCCGTTTTCCTCAAAACGAATATTGATACCGAGGCATCAACGGCCAAGCGTATGCGCTATTGGTTTGACGAGGAAATAGCTGTTGCGGAAATTGCCGTAGAGACGGGAGTGCAGACATTGGATGTTTCACATCTTCTTGATGGTTTACATACGGTACATTATCAGTTGGTGGACGACAAGGGGCTGCTTACCGCTCCCATGACGGGAGTTTTCTTGAAGTTGAAAGAGAAAACTTCTACTGCCGCTCAAAGTCTGAAATATTGGTTTGATGATGAGGCTGAGGCAAAAGTTGCTGATGTGGCTGGTGGTGCGCAGACAATAGACGCTTCTCATCTGCTTGATGGATTGCATGTCGTCCACTATCAACTGATCGATGACAAAGGAATGGCCTGTGCGCCAGTGTCAGACCTTTTTGTCAAGATGGTGGATCGAAAAGTGCCCAATGGCGATAATGTTATTACCCGATATACATATTGGATGAACGACAACTCGACCAGCAACAAAAAAGTGACAATAGAGAACCCCACTTCTCCCTACCAACTCTATGCACTTTTACCCATGATGAAAGCTCCTGTTCGTTCTTCGAAATTCCATTTCGAGACCAAGACGGGTAAGCCCATCATCTATGCGAAGAATACGTTCCATGTCAGGTTCGAGGACGCTTTGGGTTATTGGGCAGACGATAGTAGAGACTTCGTAGATTATAGTGTAAGCCAAAAAGTGGATGTCGTTAAAAAACTGACAGACCATGTTGGCAGAGAACCTTTCGTCAAACCGTCCGACAACACCATTCGGTGGTATGCGATGGATTGTGAAAAGGGCGACAGTATTGCGCTACAGTCTTCCCAACCCTCTTCTGTTCAGATATTTGCACCATCAGGAGAAGAGGTGTTTAGCACTTCGGGCTCAGAATCCATAAAAATGGATGGAGTTCATGCTCGTGAGAATGGAACCTACTATTTTGCCATTCATGATGTCACAGGCTCAAGGTCAGAGATGTCCCTTGCATATCAACATATAGATAAGTATGCGGTGTTGTCCACATCTAGCTCCAAGTTTGGAGTGATGCCTTGCGTGCAGATTTTTGGGCCTAGATGGCAATGGATTTGACAATCTTAAGTCGGCTATGCTTGTAAAGGGTGACAAGCGCATCTTGGTGGATTCTATTGGAACGGCAGGAAAAGCTAAGGGAAGGCTGTATATGAAGTTGCATGGTGACGAGCCATATGGCAAATACAATCTTGTCCTGAATTTTGATGACGGAGACGAGCCTGGTGTCATCGTTTGCGAAAACTTGGTGGATTTGGAGGCCCCCAACTTCAACGACATCAAGATAACTGTTAAAGATCCGCAGATAGTGGGAAATCCGTATCCAGTAACCATTGAGGTTACTAACACCAGTAATATTAGTTATCAGGCAACTCCGTTCTACTTTGGAGTGGATCATCTTGACGACATTCAGAATGTAAAGTATAAAAACTTTGCAATAGAATGCAACAAAGAGCTTTGTGACAGCGGTCTTCAACTAAATAGAGAATATGATGATTTCCGAGGCAATAATAGTAAGACGAAAATAGTACCGTCGATTATTCCGGAATTATTGCCGGGCGAAACTAAGTCCTTTGTTCTTGATGTGCTGTTGAAGAATGTCCTACCGTTCAATGTTTACGCTTGGGTGGAGACTCCGTGGAATTTGAAAGGCCCTGAGGCAAGTGAGTTTATCGAAAAACGACCGCTTCAAGATGTGACGGATATCTTTACAGGGTGTGCGTTTGATCCTTGTGAAATAGCTTCTTGGTTAGATAAATCTAAGGAAGAATGTCTTTGTGCTACTACGCTGTCATTAGGTGGTACGATCGGAGGAATACAAAATGCCCTTCAGAATCGTCACAATCAAGCGATGCGAGAACAAATGATTCAAGCTGGATTTGAAGATGAAGCGGATGAGTATTTTCGTCCCATACACCTTCCATCGCCAGCAGATCTGATATGGTATTGGCTTCAGCATTGTTTGCCTGGAAAGATTGGAGAGGCTGCTTCTCTCTTAAATGACCAATTAGATTTGATAGAGTCGGCTGATTGTGATGTTCCAAGTGGGCATCCTGTTACTCCACGGAGATCTTATGATCCAAACGAAATGCATGGTTATTTGTCCGAAGCGGGAAGCGTTTATGTGGGTAAGCATGTGAAAAAAGTGAACTATTCGATAGAGTTTGAAAATGACCCCAAATTGGCAAGTGCTGCTGCTCATCGAATAGTGGTGTGCGACACATTGGATTCGAAAGTTTTTGATTTGTCATCTTTCAAGGCGACGCGTGTTCAGATAGGCGAGAAGGTTCTTGAATTGGATGGTGAACAGAATTTTACGAAAACAGTAGATATGCGTCCCGAAATAAATGCCATAGCTCAAGTGGATCTAAAGTATGATGCTGACAAAGGGGTCGCTCAATGGACTGTGACATCTCTTGACCCCATGTCTATGGAGGAAACTTTAGATGTGACACAGGGTGTACTTCCTGTAAACAGCAACGGGAATGGCATAGGTTTCTTGAATTTCGATATCGGGCTAAAGAAGGCAATGGGTGATGGGGAGCCGTTTGACAATCGTGCCGCCATCATCTTTGATCAAAACGAAGCGATTCTTACGCCTGTTTGGACAAATGTCGTTGACTCGATAGCTCCTATGAGCGAGATTGTTTCTGTATCAGCTAAGGACAGTCTCATAACGCTTCGTTTTGACGGCTATGACAATCGTTCGGGTCTCTGGAAGTATGTGCTGTATGTTCAAGATGTTGAAGGTGGGCGGTGGAAAAAGTTGGAAGATGTAATTACTACATCTGAATACGTTTACCATGGCAATATGGGCTTCGACTATGGCTTCTGCGTATTGGCTGTTGATTCGGCTGGTAACGTGGAGCAGAAGGAACTGGCGCGTGAGGTGAGTCAAGCGACCTTTAAGTACGGCGATGCCAATACTGATGGAATAGTCAATTCTATTGACGTGTCTTTGGCTGTGGAATTCTATTCAGTTGGTACGGCGCCTCTCAATTTTGCTGCAACCGATGTGAATAAAGATGGTGTCATCAATTCTATCGACGTGGCAAAAATCGTGGAGATTTACACCAGCTCTTCGGACAGCAAGTTGAAACGAAATACGAAAAAACGAAGATCAAAAGAAAAATCTAAATGAAAAAAGTGTTTTTGATGCTAATGCTTGTACTGTTGACCATGCAGGCGTTTGCCCAAACGTCCTCAGACAATACGCTACAAGTTTGGATGGATCAAAGGGTGGAATTAACGGCTGACGGAACAACCGTTACATACCTTACCGTATATGAATATGATCCCAATCAAAACTATGTTGCGTTTAATATGGCTCTTTCTGTCCCCAAAGGCACTAAGATCCACCAAAGTAAGGACGGAAGGGTATATGTAAATGATATAAAGCTCAATACTGATCGCAAGGCAGACCATATTATTTCGTGCGGTATGCCTGATGATCGAACTATTAAGATTATCGCATATAGCCCAACTAACATGAGCCTGTTTCCTGACAAGCAGGATGGAGGCGTTGTGAAAGAGCTCTTTACGGTAGGTTTAGTTTCTGACAACTCGACCATCAATGGTTGTTATCGTGCCGAAATGAGAGATGTGGTTTTTGTCGTCCGAGAAGATGACGGTAATATCTATGGCAACATCATAGACCATACAGAGTATTCGGACTTTGTCGTTGTTGGTGGACAGGACTTTGCTGGTGTTGATTATACGATGACATCTGCTGGTTATGGTACACTTATCCTTCCTTTCGACTGTGAGATTCCTGCGGGGCTGACAGTCTTTGAATGTGATGGTGTGGACGACAATTGTAAGTTGGTGCTTAATAAGGTTAATTCCTTTGCTGCCAATACTCCCTATATTCTCAAAGGTAGTCCAGCGTCATATCATTTTGAGGGTGTTTACAAGGCATTGTTTGATGAGTATGCCACACCTTACATGACAGGCGTTTTTGCTAATAAGAAAGTGCCAGTTGGGGCTTATGTGTTACAGAATCAAGCAGACGAAGGCCTTGCCTTCTATCGTGTGTACGATGGAACAGACCTTACGATATCTCCTTACCGTTGCTATATCAATTGCTTGGGTGACGACACTGATAGAAGTCTCCGATTCCCAGATGATAACTATACGGACGCTGCAAATGTGGAAATAACTCCCAAGGAACTTGTGGATGTGTTCACTAGCTCGGGTATAAAAGTGAAGAGTTTGGTCGAAATGGGTAAAGCGCTTGAGGGACTTCCCGCAGGTGTTTATATCATCAATAATAACAAGGTCATAAAAAAGTAGCTGACAATGAAAAAACGTGTTTACAAAAGACCTCTTACTGAGGTGGTTGCCCAATGTGCTCAGCCTCTTCTTGTTGAAGGCTCTAAGACTGAAGATCTCGGGATTACAAATAAGCCAGCAACCAATACTGATCCTCTTTTGGCTAAGAGGCGTAAGCCTTATGTCGAGATAGACCCCTGGAGCTGGGATGTGGCCCTTTGGGATGATCCCTGCGACGCGGAGTAATCCGTTCGATTAGTTTTCTTGAGGCCGGCTCTGACATCAGAGGGAGCTTTTTCTCTTCCTCTGACGTCGAGAGCCGGCTTCTTTGTTTATGCGAAGCTCAGAGGAGGGAGGGAAGCGTTCGGCTGGGAGGAAAGAGCAACCCTCGGTTCAATTAAGGCTATACGAGGGTGCGTTGTTACGATGTTTATCCAAGGGCTTTCTGGCGCGGTCAAACTACGCAACTATAAAATAAAGAGGAAAAACAGGGCGCTCTTTTTGGCAGTGTCAAGGATTTGCCCTACCTTTGCCGTCACTACTGGACAATCGACCATCGTAGATGTAGCAACTCAGAAGACGGGAAGGTCTTTGGCACAAGCGGGCGGACGCTCTTCCCCGCCTCTCTGTTGTTGCAACGTCCCTCGACGTCTCGCACCATCTTGTCGCAACAGTTTGTGCACACACTATGAGAATTCTAAAAGCTATTATACCGATGCTGTTCTTGGCCCTGGCTTTCGCTTCCTGCCACCGTGGGGAGCGACAGACCCTGCGCAGCGCGCTGCAAATGGCATACGCCGACCCGGACAGTGCGTTGGCGATGCTGCATACCATCGACCGCCGTTCGCTCCCGCCTGCGGAGAAGGCATACTACGCCCTGACCTATTATCTTGCGCAAAACAAGAGTGGCCTCGACGTAGCCAACGACTCGCTCATCCGCGTCGCCTACAACTACTATGCGAAGCTCCCCAAGGACAGCTTGTACGCAAGGTGCATGTATTATATGGGCTTTTACTATTCTTTAAACGATAGCTTGGAGCGTGCCAACTATTGTCTCAAGGAAGCACAACGAACTGCGAAGGTGCAAAAGGATACGGCTACGCTATGCCTGGCTATGACAAGATACTCATGGGTGGTTCGGAAAACTCACCCCGAGGCAGGGCTGGAGTATGCAAAACGCGTTTTGGGTTTATATGAGAAGTATAGTAAGAGAAATGCATTCAACATCGTTTATAACACGTTGATGGTATGTGAATGTGAAAACTTCTGCGGCAATCCACGTAGGGCTTTTTCTCTCGCACAGCAAGCTGAGAAAAATGCCCTCGCCCTTGGCGACTCTACTGTTATTTCTGATGTTTATCAAGATATGGCCTATTTTGCGGTCTCACTTGGCGATAAACGCTCCACCCACTTTGCTCTATTGTCTTGTCGCTATTCTGATACCCGCTTTGTGTCCAAACGACTAATGCTTGCCAAAGCCTATGAAAAGACAGGCAACTGTCACGAGTGTATCAATCTGTTGGACACCCTCAGATTGGAGAACAACGGCCAGCGCTACGAGGCTTTTGCCATGCGCCATCGTGCCGCAGTGAAGCTCAATGATCCTGCTGCTCTGTCATACGCCGACTCCGCCTATCATTACATAGAAGCAATGTTTGATGACGAGTTGTGTGACAAGACGATCTACTTCGAAAATCTGATGCAGGAGAAAACGGAACGTCTTCAGGCGGAGGCCTGGACAGTGCTGTACAAGGTCTTCTGCTTGGGGATATTGATTTTCATTTTCATTGGGCTTCTCCTTATAGCCTTTGTCTATAAAGCCAAAAAGAAAAAGATGATGGCCAAGGTGGCATACGAAAAGGAAAGGCTGCTTCAAGTGAATTTATTGAACGAGAGGGACAGGCGAGTGGCGGAGCTGCTGCACAAGCAAGAGTTGAAAGACAAAGATAACCAGATCAAGCTGTTACACCAGTACTTCGTCGAAAAAATGAAAATCAAGCTGAAATACGATGAGCAGGAACAACGCCACCTCACGCTGACTGATGCGGACTGGGAGGAAATAGAACTCTTCCTGGAAAGAGTGGACGACAAGTTTGTTTCAAAACTCCGGTCGCGATTTCCACAGCTCACCATCAACGATATACGGCTGCTGTTCCTGCTGCGCCTTAGGTTGAGCACCAAAACAATCGCTGAAATCTTCAAAATCAGTGAAAAATCGATCAAGCAAAAACTGTATCTCTATAAGAAAAAATTAGGGGTCGAGGGAGAATCGCTCTCGCTCCGCAAATTTATAGAGAACTTTTAGCATTTTGCGGCCTATTGTCTCCGCCTCACCTTCTCCTTTTGGGCTTAACCTAAAAAAGAAATGAATGAAGAAATGCGATGAAATGGGGGAAAATGGAAGATGATAGCTCCCATACTATATCGCTCAACCATGATGATGCATGACTCATGAGGGCCTCATTACGATCCCAAATCGCTCTCTGCACCCCAAGAGCTATCACGAGGAAGCGTAAAAACATGAAACGATGGCGATTTTTACCTGAAAAACGGCAAAAATCGCCCCCGCAGCCCCAAGGGTGGAATAACTTTTTTTTGGCCGATAGACCTATTTGGGGGCTTTTTTATTTTAGTAAGCTGTGTAATATGTTGTGTTTCAGTTGGTTATGCTTGCAAGACTAAAAGTGAAAATGTAGACCACAGATATTTGGAGGTGTCGGGGGAAAACCTAACTTTGCCCCCAGATCAATAACTATATAAAGATGAAAAAGTTTCTTTTAACATTTGGACTAATGATGTGTGGCTTGTTGTCCAGCCATGCAGATCCGACCTCTGCTCCTCCAGCTGAACAAATCCCTATGGGATACGACGAGAAAGGATTACAAAGTGGACGACCAAGAACCATCCTCCCCGATGTGACCGCAGAACGTTCCAATAGTATTGTCTCCGTGCATGTGAAACGCTACACCGGATACGTGTCAACATACATCGTTGACTCGAATGGGGTCACGGTCAGCACCTCGATGGGCTACGCCATGGATGGACAGTACGACACAAACTGTGTGATGGACAACATAGCTCATGACAGCTATACCATTCATGTAGTATTGGACGACTGCTCTTATATAGGGTATTTTGCAATATGATAAATACCTACTCAACAATCGTTTTAATAGTAAACTTTTATAATTATATTTATTTTTAACTCAAACAGTTAGCAAAATGAAAAAGAAATCATTTAGTTTTAGGAATGCGTTAGCATGTGTAATTGTTTTTTTCGGTGTTGTTTCTTGTTCAAACGACAAGGATATTCTTGAAATTACAGAAAAGGCTCCACCGATGAAGTCCATTGAGAAAGTACCGTGTACAAGGTCAATTGATGAGGCCAAGACTATTGCAGCTAATTTTTTGGGGCAATCAACCATGGGCAATGTTGGCAGATCAAACGTTAAACGTGCCCAAGCGCAACCATGTGTTCAAGTACTTCTTAAAGATAGTCTTCCTGACAAGGTAGATGTCGGTAACAAATATCCAGGCAATCTATTTCCCGACACATTGATGTATGCTGTCAGCTATGTTGATGGAACGGTTTTGATTCCTGCTGATAAAGACGCACCTACGGTAGTTGGTGTATTAGATACAAAACCAGAGTCGTTACCAGCCCTCTTGAAAAAAAATAATGGCAACAACCCTCTGTACGAGGTACTAAAAATGGCATTCAACCCAGACATGTACCGTCTTCTTACGGACAAAGATTGGATGAAAGCAATGATGCCGTCGCATGACAAAGATTATCCTGTTTATGATGGTGAGCATAATGACGATTATGCAAAAAGAGATTATTATTTGGCTCCCAAAATCCCTGTCGCTTGGTCACAAGGAAATCCCTTCAACAACCAATGCCCATTAATAGGAGGGCAACATGCTGTTGCTGGTTGTGTAGCAATTGCCGTAGGACAGGCTATGACCTTGACAGGTGTTCCTGCTTCCTTATCCCATTATCGTGATGAATATTTGGGTATCAGAAATATTGTGACCGCTAAATCTTATAAGTCTTACCCAGAATATGGCAAGAAGGTTTCTCAGTTAATCGCTTCTATTGGTCCTGCAGTAGGTATGAATTACGGATTATCATCAAGTGGCACTTCTGACTTGCGAGGAGCCGTCAATCTGTTCTTGGAAATGGGGATGCATGTTTCCCAAAACAAGAAGGTCATAAAGCGCGTTCTGCAGAAACACCAGAAAGGTTTCATTCTCGTAGGGTCATTTCCGGACGATAGTAACACTGGACATTGCTATCTCATTGATGGATACAGCTATCAAGTTAAGAAAGAAGACGCCACGGCTCTGCTGCATGTGAATTTTGGTTGGGGACCTGAATGCAATGGATTTTTCCTTGTGAACCTTTTTGCGCCTCATTTCGATCCAGACCGAACCGTAGACTCAAATGGATACCCACTCCCAACATTCCCAAGGAACTGGCATTTCTATTGTATTTATGACTAATATCACGCATGCTGGCTTGGTCCTTCCCCAAGCCAGCTGCAACTTGTTAGCATATTATCATTCATCATGTTATTTATACATATTATATGAGATCAATTATTATGAACAAAGTTTCTGTTTTTTGCTTACTTGTCAGCTTATTCGCATTTGGCTCATGCCATGAAGACGAGGAGACGGAGTTTGAGAACAAAGTGTATACAAATTTTCCAGATGTCTTTGATGTGCCTGCTGAAGGTGGTAAATTTCTGATAAAGCAAACACACAACAACGATTATTTCCTTACCCATTGCGAGGCGTCAATTAATCATGTGGATAGCAATGGGAAAATCACGGTTTCTTATGACAGCATCCAAAGCCACGACACTACCTTTGTCTATGGAAATGGTAAAGTTCATTCTTATTCAGATCGTTTTTACAATAGTTGGTTTGAGCTGAAGAAAGAAAACAAACATGAGATATCTTTGGTCGTGACGCCCAACAACACGGGTGGCAAACGGGAGATAGTCGTTGGTGTTCGAGACATCTTATTCAAGGGCTGGCCTCAGAAAATCATGATATATCAACCTGCATACTAAGTAGCGTCCGACTATTAACATTCAATGTACTCATAAGGTCATGAACAGGTCATTCTGCTGTATGGCGACAAGCACGCTATTGCTTGCCGTTATCTCCACTTCCATCTCCGCCCAGCCGCAGCGATGGGAGCACAACCTCTACGAGGGAGTCGGAGTAGTAAATAAATTTGAAGACAATGACGACCAAAAGACGGCGTTTCATGTCGGCTACGGTCTCAACTATTATATCACGCCCCATTGGTCGGTAATGTCTGGGGTAGCTCTTCGCTTCAAGGCGTTGGGCAAGGATAATGGCAACTCTGGCAACTGCGCTTCGACCTACATCGACGTGCCACTGCTTGTCCAGTATCATTTTGGCGGGGACAAACGCAAAGGGATGGTTGTCGAGTGTGGCCCCGTGGTCTCATTCCTTGCACACAGCAACACGTACGATGGCAAATACTGGAATACGTGGAACCCGTATGAGGGGGAAAAGATGTACAAGCACTTCGACGTGGGAATACGCCCAGCCGTCTATTACGAGACAGGACATTGGCGCTTCGGCGTGCAGTCCCATGTCGGGTTCCTTGACATCAAGCGCAAATTTCCCGATAGACCCTACGCCTCGTTTTTCGACAACAAATACCATGCCATGAGTCTGGTTGCCACCGTTTATTATCATTGGTAAAACGTATAGCTTATGATCAAGTCATTCTTGCGAGGCTTCTTCGCCTCTTTCCTCCTTTTGAGCATGACGGCTTCCGCCTCTGCCCAGACGAAGACCTGGCGCCACAGCCTCTATCAGGGCATCGGCCTGTCCAACAAGCTCAACGATGAAGACAAGCAGACGGTCGCGCTGCGCATCGGCTACGCCGTCAGCTATACCATCGCTCCCCGATGGGCTGTCACGCAGGGTGTGGCCTTGCGTCTGAAAGGTTTTGGCAAGGACAGCTACTTCGCGGGCAACTGCTCCTCCACCTACATAGACCTACCATTGCTCCTCCAGTACCATTTCAACAAAGAATGGAAAAACGGCATCGTCGCCGAATGTGGCCCGGTCGTCTCCTTTCTAGCCAAAGGAGGAAAGTATGGTGGGAGAACCGAAGACAACGTGGTCAATGGCGAGAAAGAATACAGAAACTTTGACCTGGGCCTTCAGCCAGCCTTGTACTACGAAACCAAGAACTGGCGGTTTGGCGTTCAGGCTCACGTCGGCCTGCTGGATACCAAGTGTAAATACAGGATACCATACGACTGGATTCATAACTTTGGCCAATACCATGACGAAAGATACGATGATCCGAGACTGACGAGCCGGTACTACGCCTTCGACATCGTAGCTACTATTTGCTACCATTGGTAAGAAAAGGTTGGGTCGGAAAAGGCTGACCTCTTCATTCATTAATTAATTAAACAACTCAATAAGGCCATTGGGACTAAGGAGGCTGACGCTCTTTAAATTCCCGGTGGCCTTTGCACATTCTCTAAACTTCGAACAAACTGCTGGCTTTTCTGTACATCCTTCGAAAAAACGGGTGGAAAGCCTTTCAATTAATAGATATTCGGGCAGATAAATGCAGGTTTAGGTTCGATGGGTAGCATTCGGCTGAGAGGAAAGAGAATCCCTCGGTTCAACTTTTAGCATTTTGCTACCTATTGCCTCCGCCTCACCTTCTCCTTTTGGGCTTAACCTAAAAAGAAAAGAATGAAGAAATGCGATGAAATGGGGGAAAATAAAAGATGATAGCTCCCATGCTACATCGCTCAACCATGATGACGCATGGTTCATGAGGGCCTCATTACGATCCCAAATCGCTCTCTGCCCCCAAGAGCAATCACGAGGAAGTACAAAAACATGAAACGATGGCGATTTTTACCTGAAAAACGGCAAAAATCGCCCCCGCAGCCCCAAGGGTGGAATAACTTTTTTTTGGCCGATAGACCTATTTGGGGGCTTTTTTATTTTAGTAAGCTGTGTAATATGTTGTGTTTCAGTTGGTTATGCTTGCAAGACTAAAAGTGAAAATGTAGACCACAGATATTTGGAGGTGTCGGGGGAAAACCTAACTTTGCCCCCAGATCAATAACTATATAAAGATGAAAAAGTTTCTTTTAACATTTGGACTAATGATGTGTGGCTTGTTGTCCAGCCATGCAGATCCGACCTCTGCTCCTCCAGCTGAACAAATCCCTATGGGATACGACGAGAAAGGATTACAAAGTGGACGACCAAGAACCATCCTCCCCGATGTGACCGCAGAACGTTCCAATAGTATTGTCTCCGTGCATGTGAAACGCTACACCGGATACGTGTCAACATACATCGTTGACTCGAATGGGGTCACGGTCAGCACCTCGATGGGCTACGCCATGGATGGACAGTACGACACAAACTGTGTGATGGACAACATAGCTCATGACAGCTATACCATTCATGTAGTATTGGACGACTGCTCTTATATAGGGTATTTTGAAATGTAAGAAAACGCCCATAAGCGAATTGCCTTTTCACAGCAAAAGAAATTAGCGAAGGCTATATTGTTTAACACTAAAAACAAACAATTATGAAAAAAGTCTTAAGATTTTGGATCTGGCTGTTTTTGTTCAGCCTTTTCCCTGTAACAACCTCGGCGCAAGTCCAAAGGTTCGTCCCAAAACAGGAGGCACTCTCCATTGCCCAAGGCCAATTTCGTGGTCAGGATGTCGATTACTACATTCTTGATGATTCCACTTCGTCAACATGGAACATCTTCGTGGATGCCGAACCTATGAAAGGTTGGCAGCATGATAGCTATATCATAAAGGTTCCCAAGCTTCTTGGCCCTAATTCTGGCCCGATTCAGACGATTCAGCAAAAAAATCCGCCATTGGGTAACTATGTTCCTCTGCTTGTGAAGAACAGATACGGGGGGTATGCTAACTCCAAGCCACATGTTGCTAAGCCTGTCTCTTCCAATGAGCCTAATGAAGCAGCCCAAAGAACTTATGCTATCATTCTTAGTGGTGGTGTCAATAAGCTTTATAATTATGAGAGGTATTGGAATGATTGTTCCTTTATATATCAGACCTTGGTCAACAAACATGGTATTCCCAAGGGGAATATAATTCCAATTATGTCTGACGGAAATGATCCTGCAGCAGATATGAACTGCACTATGGGAGGATTCAAATCACAGTCTCTTGATCTTGACTTTGATGGCATTCCAGACATCAGTCTCGCGGCTACGAAGCCCAATGTAAGAAAAGCACTGAACTCTTTAGCCAACAAGATGCGTAAAGACGATCATCTTTTCGTGTTCGTCATTGATCATGGTGGCTCAGACGACGATATTAGCAAATCATATATTTGTCTTTGGAATGGCGAACGACTGTATGATGACGAGCTTGCCTTAATGCTTAAGCCTTTCACCTCTAGACTTGTAAACGTAAATGTAGTTCTCGGTCAGTGTTATGCTGGTGGTTTTAATGACAATCTTGAGATGGTGGGCTGTGTGGTTGCCTCAGCAGCACAAGGCAATGAGTCTTCATGGGCTTGTCCAGACATCCCGTACGACGAGTTTGTCTATCAGTGGACGTGTGCGGTAAACGGGGCCACTCATACCGGAGAGCCAGTTGTTGCCGATGGCGATCGTAATGGACGGGTGACGATGCAGGAAGCGTTCGAATATGCAGAGCTCTATGACCGGCAGAAAAACTGGGAGACCCCACAATATACCTCTACACCCCTTTCTGTCGGTGAAGATCTGGCGTTCAACCATCTTGCACCTTCAGTGGACCTCTTTATCCAGGACAATTTAGGGGATACTGGCAAAGAGCCGAATACAACAATCGAGGAATTTTGGAAGAGCCCGTCCATTTGGGTTCGTAATTACCCCGACGGTGAGTATGGGCATCAAAACCCCGTGTATTCTTCCGAACATCCTACAGCTTATGTTTACGTCCGTGTTCATAATAGAGGCAAGGAAAAATTTGATGGAAAAAACAAGTGGGTCGCTCTTTATTGGGCAAAAGCCTCCACTGGCATTTCTCAGAATGTGTGGAAAGGTCGCGAGACCGATGAGAATGGAGAACTGACGGGGAAAAACATTGATGTCCTTCCTATCGGATCAATTGAACCTGGTGAATATAAAGACTTGGAATTTGGATGGTTCCTGCCCAAAAATCTCGGCTCTCACTATAGTTTGATGGCAAGAATACTGGACACGCCTTACGATGATGCATATGTGGATGGCACAACCTATTTTGACGTATTAGGAAAAAATGATGAGGCACAAAAGAATTTGATAATTATCCGCAAGGCGGAATTGTCAGGCTATATAGACTTGCTTGTCCGTAGTCTGACATTAGTGGACGCTACATGTAGCATTGAGCTCGTTCCAGAAACTACTTTGGACGCAAGCCTGTATTCGAAGGCTAAAATATCCATGAGCTTGGATCGAACTCTTTGTACCGCTTGGGAGCGTGGAGGTATGAAAACGCAGGATTTGGAATACCCAGCCTACCAAGGAAACGCTGTAAACCGTGTAGTGAAATTCGTGTCACCAGACAGCCAGTTACAAGATCTTAAACTCAAAGCGGGTGAGTCTGGGGTGGTCCGTCTAAAATTCGAATTCTTTAAGCCTGATCTTTACAGTTCTATGTACACATTCGACCTGATTCAAAAGGACAAGAATGGAAATATTATAGGTGGGCAGACTTTCAAGGTTGAATCCCCTACGGAACTTGGACCAGTAGAAATAACACCTGTCCCCATAGTTGGTGGACAATACCAGTTGGAAACAGACACGACCAGGGAATATAAAACGTTCAAATGGTTGGATGGAAATGGAGAAACGTTAAGCGAGCAGAATTCCGTGCGAGTGAACCCCAAAGCAACTGGTAACAAATATGTTCTCCTTGCTGCCAATGAGGAAGGCGATGTTGCGACGGGTTCCATCAACTTAGAAGGTAACGATGGAATTAAGGCTGTAGCCACACCAACTGCAAAAAGCCTGGAAGTAACATTAAAGCGCCCTGCTCCAACAGGGGCAATGGTTACGGTTACCTCGGTTATCGACGGTGGCTCAAAGGTCACAAGCGGTATGCCCGAAGGTGCGGAAGCTATAACCCTGGATGTCTCAGGCCTTTCAAATGGTGTGTACGTTGTTTCTTATTCCATTAATTCGGAAAAGATTGATCAGAAAAAAGTGAATATAAACTAAGTGTAAACAATAGTTTGGTTGGTCTGTTTGCAAAGACGGACCAGCCAAATTTTCAATTTCACAAATACAATTATGAAAACAAAACAAAACAACATGAAGGTTTTTCTAACAATGCTTCTTGGTTTTTCAGCATTGTCAGTACATGCTACAAGTGCACAACGGTTTAATGTTGCGGCGGCTGATGCGAGAATTTGTGAAGTAGACGACCTAGTTCCTACTACCATGGCTCATGAGGGACAAACGCTTCAATGCCAACAATTTCGCACAGCGAAGTCCTCGGATAAAGAACATGAGTTCACGTGGAAGGAAGTGACGACGACCCGTGGCGGAGAGTTGGCAGAGATGTTGGGCGACCAAAAAGAGGAGATAGACTCCCTGGTGATCAACGGTCCTGTTAACAGCGCAGATTTTGAGACCCTGTTTCATTCGTCTCTCTATGGTTATCTCTCCGCCATCAACCTGAAGGGTGCCGAGTTGGAGAACAATGCCGTGCCTGCCTATGCCTTCTACCGTGACGGCGAGCAGCACCAGGGGGAAACGTTTTATTATATACATCTGAGAAGGATTATCCTGCCCGAAAACGTAGAGCGCATCGGCAATAGTGCTTTTTACCAGGCCCTTGCCCTGCGGGAACTCAACTTCCCCTCCTCGCTCCGTAGCGTGGGAGACTATGCTTTCTATAATACCCCAATACGGATGAACCCCTTGGTGCTTCCCGAAGGTTTCGAGAAAATCGGTGCTAACGCATTCTGTCATTGCGGAAAACTCTCCGAGGTCATACTGCCCTCCACGATAAAGCAGATAGGCGACGAGGCTTTCTCCACCACGAAGATTTCCTCGGTCAATCTGCCCGAGGGTCTTGAGAGCATTGGGTGGCGTGCTTTTTGGGACACTTCTCTAAAGGAAGTCTCCATTCCTAACTCCTGCCTGAACTTTGGCACCGATTACGTTGGCGAGAATTTTGCCATGAACCGGTATCTTGAGAAGATTCACTTGCCTGAGGGAATGACGGAAATCCCTTATGGGTTTGTCTGCAACGACATCATGCTGCGCGAGATCAATATTCCGCACACGGTAAAGCATATCGGGAAGAGAGCCTTGGCACAGTGCACGTCATTGAAGCGTCTGGAGTTTCCTTTGGGAATGCAGTCTCTTGGAGAGGGTGCCTTGGGCTATCTTGACTCTTTGGAGTGCATTGTCTTCCCCGCCTCGATGAAATCTTTGGGCACTAAGAGTTGCGTCCACTGGAGGGACATCAAGGAGATCTATTGCGCCGCCACGGAGCCCCCTGTATGCGATCGCACGGACGGCGGTGTCTTTTCTGGCTTTGATTTCCCCGATGGCTTAAACACCCCCGTTGTCTATATCCCCAAGGGTACTATCAACAAGTACAAGGACACTTCTCGCAACTGCATGGGCTGGGAGAAATTCTGGAACTATGTCGAGATTGACCCGAGCGAGTTCCCCACGACGGCCATCGATTCCCCTGCTATTGTGGAGACACAAAGCAAGGACAACAGCGTCTATGACCTGATGGGCAGGAAGGTGGAGCGTCCGCAAAAGGGTAATATCTATATCCAAAACGGCAAGAAGTTTGTGGCAAAGTAGCAACCAACCACTTCTTGATTAATCAAAAAAAAGGAGGCCACCGAGACCAAAAGGCCAATACTCTTTTGCTCCGTTTGGGCTGGGTGACCTCCTCCCTTTTCAGTAAAAGCAGGCGATAAGTCGTGGAAATCTGCCTAATAACAGTACATTTCCACGACTTTTCGATACATTTCATCTCGACAAATACGAGACCAATTGTCTCATGCTATGCTCGATATGCTCGATAGAGGGTATCTCTTTGTATGCAAGGTCGGGAAGCTCTCTTGCATAAACTCTGCTCAATTCTGTCCATACAGAGTGTAGCTGCGTTATGATTGGAGAGTCCGTGAACCTTTTGTCCTGCCATCCTGCAGGCTTGTCTAACCTTTGTTGATCTTGAACAAATAGGGTGTTGAAGTCTGACTTGAATGCATCGCTTTTCAAACAACCTAGTATGTTTGTATCACTCAAAAGGTAATACAAATCATAGAAATGTCGTATCTTGGCAGCTAACTCAGGAATGTAATTTCCTACCTGAGAACAACTTCCAGTTTTCATGTAGTCTCATGTGATATTCCAGTTTCTTTTGTTTGGCAATGCGTTGTCTGAGATTGGTAACTTGTAACTTGTCACCCCATTCAACGATTTGCTGATGTTCTCCGTCTCCAGTCCCATACTTTCATAGATGGCTCCAAGCAAGGCCCTTACATAGGGGGTATATGCCAGGGATAGGTCTGCCAGGTCTCTTTTTAGATCCATGGAAAGAGCATCAATAGTTTTGCGAATGTTTGTGAGACATTCATCTGGAGAACATGCGGGAATCTCCTTGATAAGGCGCAGGGCGTCCAGTATTCTTAGTAGCGGTATGTTGATTGGAGTTATTTCATTCCCTTGCTGCAAAAAGGAGATTCTTACTCCGTTTCTTGTGATGGGCCGTCGATACTTGTTTGTACCTACAAGGACGGACGAGCTGATCTGTGTGGTCAGTCCCATTGATGCAAAGGCCGTTGTCCCCGTAATGTAGCCGATAGTTTTCCCATTCTGCTCCAAGAAGTCTTTTACCAACTCTGAGTCGGCAGGTTTTAGCTCTCCAAAGATCGTTTTCTTCGGTATGTAGTATTTCCCCTTTGCTATCTTTTGCAGTTTGCCTTGGAGCACATAACGGTTGAGGGCTTTGGCGAGTGCCGGCTGATACCGCATCTCTACGCCAAAGTCTCTTGTCGTCAATACGACCCCAGCAGGAGTCGATGACAATTTGTCCTTCACCCGTCTTGCTATGACCATGTCTATTGCCTTTGTTCAAGTGCAAAGATAGTGAATAGTCTTGTTTTTTACGTCAAAAAACTTGACTTTTATAAACTTCTTTAACAGTTCACCCTGATAATTGCGCATTTGTATCGCATAATCGCATAAGATATCATCTGGCCGAATGGACAAGTGCTGGCGGTAGGCTCGCCGTTCCAAAGTCTTTGGCCGGAAGGGGGAATCACCAGCCCGTCTTGTGCCTTCATTCTCCGGCGGCGACTTCGTCTTCCTCAAGGGAGTCGCGCATGGCGAGGGCTTGCTTGGGATGGTCATTGCCTACCATCTTGATGTGCTCCATCTTGTCCAACGGCCCTTCTTTGGAACAGGAGGCGAACAGGATGGCAAGCAATGCGCAGAGGCATCGAAAAGCGGTCTTCCCCATAGTGTGAACAATTTGTTTTTATGCTGCAAAGGTACGAAAAACCAAGGAAAGGCCCAAAGGATGAAACGACTTGTTTCACCCATTTGAGGCTTTTAGCCTGTTTCATCGCGTTTCATCATGTTTCATCGTGGCTCATCCGTGAAGGATAAAAATCATATTGAAAAGCATAAAACGCCGTGCTTACCCTTTGTAAAAAGCTGATTATAAAAGGTTTACGCCCTATGTACAAAGTGTTAAATAGTTTAACGTTTTATGAAACAAAATGAAACATCAACAATTTGGCAAGTATGAATCTTTTGCGTAAGTTTGCAAGCGAAATTAACAACAAATTGATACTTTAAAAAATATGAGAACAAAAACCTCCAAAGTCGTAATTATGCTTTTTATAGCATTGCTACAATGCTCTGTCGCATTCTCTGCTACAGATGCAACAACCCCCGTGCCCTTGTATTACTATAAGTACAACCCTCCCGTTGTAGATGGCACAAGTCGTCCTCGCAAAAATCCCCCACATCAGCTAACATTAAGCGTTTTGTTTGATCACGATAATGGGCAGTTGATATTTGAAGACCCACAAGGGTGTTCATGTAGTTATTCGGTAGTATGTGCTGATGGCAGCATAGTGACCGAAGGATTTTTGGTTTTGAGATTCAGAAGGTTGCTTATGCATACCTGATGGGATTGAATCCTGGATCATATACTTTAATCGTCGATTACGGAGACTACGAGTATCATGGCGTAATAGAGCTTTGAGCATAAATGCGATGTCTCTTAGATGGACTACTCTCTACTGTCAGATAATTTCTACATCGAGTGTTTTTGAAATGTGACTTCCAAAGAAAAGCGATAGCTGCTTTTGTGGCAGTTGTGTGAAGGAAAGAACTATGAGTATATAACTCGCTGAAATAGTCTTACCTTCAACCAGTCGCTAGTAATCATATACAATAATAATACGATACATTTGATAGAATAAATCTCAGTCCCTACTGATGAAATAGGGAGCAATGCCTGAAGCTGTAAGAAGGCAAAATAACAAAAGACCTATGAAGTATATTTTTACGCTCTTGCTATCAGCAATCTGTACGTTGAACAGTTTTGCCGACGACCATTCCGCCAAGCGTGCCCCCATAACACCCCCAGACGGAGTGCATGCGGGCCATGAGTAATGAGTATGTAGATTTGGGTCTGCCCAGCGGCACCTTGTGGGCAACGTGTAACCTTGGTGCCAGCACCTGTTACGACGCAGGTCCGTATTACGCATGGGGAGAGCTGCAGCCCAAGGAACTTTGCACTTTGGAAAATTATGATTACTTCTTAGGATTCCACGCAGACTCCATTTGTGGAGGATGGTATGTCTTTGAGGACATTGGTGAGAACATTTGCGGAACGGAGTATGACGTGGCCGCCCAGACCTGGGGTCATGGCTGGCGCATGCCGAATGAGGAGGAGCGCTATGAACTGCGGATGCTTTGCTGGAACAAGTGGGTGGAGGAAAATGGTGTGGCGGGAGTCCGCGTTGTCGGCCCCAACGAGCATAGTATTTTCTTGACCACCTGCGGCTATGCGTCTGATTATGGCATAACCCTCGTAGGCATCGAGGGCGGATATTGGGTCGGCATTGAGGACGTGGAAGATACTTATACGGGCATGCTCATCAAGCCAAGTAGCATCGCTAAGTGTCTGTTCGTGGACAACAGCGGCCTTTGTTCCTCCAGCCCGATGAAATATGGAGGCAAGAACATTCGGCCTGTTGTCAGTCGCAAGGACATGATCACAGGGGTGTTCCGCCCCTCATCCGGCGAGGTGTTGTTTGACATTGAATACCGTAATGGATGCTTGCAGATCAAAGGCAAAGCGTTTTCGGGCAAGGTTACCCTGTACGACACGTCCGGCAATATGGTTTTCTCTGAGGAGACCGATGCCAGCCGATGCCAGCTTCCGTCCCTGCGCAAGGGGGTCTATGTCGTCTCCCTATCAGAGAATGACTCCATTGTGCACAAACAGAAAATACTCATCAGATAAACGTGTGTGAATGGACCTTTTCCATGAG
>ERZ857775.1859-NODE-1859-length-22612-cov-7.504721_pt1 | contig 22612 bp, 19 predicted proteins | sample MGYA00519698_ERZ857775 | MGnify/ENA primary metagenome ERZ857775 (study PRJEB31778, sample SAMEA3449363) | human gut metagenome | biome: human gut; feature: human-associated habitat; material: faeces | place: United Kingdom | collected 2010/2012 ...
CGCTGGTGTACCAGCCCTCGAAAGTGTATCCTTTTCTGACCGGAGTAGGCAGTGTACCATATTCCCTGTCATATGTAACCTTAATGGATGTTACTTCCACGTTTCCGCCATTGGCATTAAATTTAACGTTACTTGCTGTATTAGACCAGTATGCATACAGAGTATGATCTGAATCACTGGTTACCGTAGTACTCTCAAGTATCTTAGTACCATTGCCATCTTTCTTGGTATACCAGCCCATAAATGTATATCCCGTTCTCGATGCAGTTTTGTTTCCATATTCAGAGCCAAGATTATACTTAACACTTGAACTGCCGTTTACTTCACCGGCACCGGCATCATATGTTACATTGACTGTTTTGACTGTCCAATGTGCATACAATGTATGACGTTCTTTGTTTGTAAGCGTATCATCTTCTGTGACTTCCGAACCGCCGTCCTTCTTAGTGTACCAACCATCAAAAGTATAATATTTTCTTGTAGGAGTCGGTAATGAATACTTTTCTCCCATAGCAATATTAGCCGATGATGTTCCGACTGAACCTCCGTTCGCATCAAAGCCTACTCTTACATATATCCTTTCCCATCTTGCATACAGCGTCTGCGTTGCAGTATTTACAACTTCCGTATTGCTTTCCACTTTAGTACCTGATTTTTCAGCAGTATACCATCCAAGGAAAGTGTGATAATCCATGCTTGGTGTCGGTAATTCGCCATATGTTTCAGTGTAATATACTGTCTTCTCCGAATCTGAACAGTCTCCTCCCAAAGCATCAAATTTAACGGTTACCGGCTGTTTTCCAAGGCTTACCGTAAGAAGGATCTTAGTTCCGTCCTTCTGGGAGCTTCCTGCCTGAGGTGTCTGGGAGATTACAATATCTTTTTCTACTGTATTATCATATATCTCATTTTTCTCCACCTTAAGTCCGGCTTCTTTAAGTATATCTGACGCCTCACTGTAAGACTTACCTGTTACATTAGGAACCTCTATGAGCTCTTTATCCGAAACAACAGTTATTACAATTTCGTAGCCTTTGTATACTTTTGCTCCTTCCTTCTCACTCTGTTCAATTACGGTTCCCACCTCATAATCGCTGTCGTATACATAATCTACCGTTACAACAAGACCAAGTTCTTGCAGTTTTTCCTCAGCATCTTTGTGTTTGTCTCCTACCACATCTATCATTTCAAATTTAGGTGGACCTGAAGAAACCACAAGTTCTATTACATCACCTTCTTTAGCCTGAGTTCCTGCATCAATACTCTGACTGATTACACATCCTTCTGCTACATTTTCACTTTCTTCATAACTGATATTGTAATCAAGTCCTCTGCCCTTTATCTTGGATATTGCTTCTTCTTCTGTGAAATAGACTACATCCGGTACAATATAGGACTGTTTTCCCTTAGAAAGAACCACCTCAACTGTAGCATCTTCCTGAATATTTTCGCCTGCCTTTACTCCCTGAACGAGAACATACATTGCATCATAGTCAGAACTGAAATCATACTCCGTAACTATAAGTTTTATGCCCTGTTTTTCACAAAGTTCCTTGGCATCATCAAGATGCTTGCCTACAATTTTAGGCATAACATCTTCTGTAAAGTCATATTTTGCATTCGGATCCCTTCCGAGAGATACAGTAAGCGTTACTATTGTTCCTACACTTACCTCTGTTCCTCCATCTATGCTCTGAAACGCAACATATCCTTCCGGGATTACACTATCATAGTCTTCGACTATTTCATAAGACAGTTCAGACTCTTCTATGTATTTGATAGCTGATTCCTTCTCAAATCCCGTTACAAAAGGTGCTTCAACAGTCCTCTCGCCGGCACTTATTACAACCCCAAGATTGTAATTGATTGGCACTACCGAACCAACTGTCATTTCTTGTGTAAGCACGCAGCCATCACCAATCTGTTCGTCATACTGCTTACCGCTTATAACGAGCTGCAACTGCTTTTCTTCAAGGGTAGACTGAGCCTCTGTTTCCTCCATACTGACAATACGCGGAACCCTTGTCATTCCATCCGGAATATAAATATCTCTCGGCGAGAAGATGTCAAATCCTATAACTCCGGTCAGGAAAAGCACTATCAGAGTAACTATTGCTACAAAAGCAGTCGGTACTGCTATTTTTACGCCAAGCGGCCATTTGAGAATATCTATTTTCTTAATCTTACCATTGTGTCTTACAACCTCATCCTCTGTTGTAAGTTCATGGATAAGTGTTTCCATATCCGGCGTTCTGTCTTCAATTCTTACATTCATGGCATTAAGAATGGCATTTTCCGTATTTGATGACAAATTTTTGACATACTTGCTTGGCGGTTCCAGCATATCTTTTTTACCGTTTTCAAAATATGCTCTTCGTTCCATAGCATCCGGCGGCGTTTTGCCCGTTATCATTTTGTAAAGTACCGCTCCCATAGCATATACATCCGTATGCGAGCCCTGATCTCCACGGCTTCTGTACTGTTCTTCCGGAGAATATCCCGGTTTTATAATTACCGTCAGGCTTCGGCTATGACTGGTCGTAGCATATCTTGCCGCTCCAAAATCAATTAACTTAATCTGGTTGTCCGTAGATATCATTATATTATCCGGTGCAATGTCTCTATGGATTATTCCTTCTGCATGTACCGTTTTAAGGGAACGCATAATCGGCATAAGCATCTGGATTGCCACTTTTTCAGGGACTGTTCCGTTCTCTTTAAGGTACTCTCCCAAAGTAACGCCCTCAAGATACTCCATAACTATATATGCTGTACTGTTTTCCTCAAAACAGTCATATATCTTTACAATTCCGGGTTCGTCTTGAAATTTGGCTAATCTTCTGGCCTCATCGAGGAATTTTTTCATTCCGTCATCAAACTGCTGTGCCTTATCGCCGTTGAATATTGTTAACTGCGGCTTACCGGGCATTCTGGTTGAAAATTCGCTCGGAAGGTATTCTTTGATAGCAACTCTTTTTTCCAGAACGTTATCCCAAGCAATATATGTTACTCCAAATCCACCGTATCCAACAACTTTACCAATTGTATACTGTCCATGTAAAATTGTTCCCGGAACCATGTGAATTGCTTCTTCCGGCATGGAATTCTCAACATAACCGCAATGCGGGCATACGTTAAGTTCATCACTGTATGTTTCCATACAACCTAAGCATCTCTTCATTCTCATTCTCCTTTATAACTAAAGCTGTCTGCATCTTTTAATATCTTTTTATAGAATTGTGCATCATCGCTTATAAGTGTCTCAATAGCTGCCTTGTTAATCGGTAATCTTGTTTTATCGCCATAATCTCCTTGCATGTAAAGGAAATCCTGTGCTGTCGGATCCTCAATAAGATATGCAAGAAATCTCTCCGCAACCTGTGTATTGGCTTTACTCAATGAATCCGGTATGCTCCAGTCGCTTCCAGCGCGACATTCAACTTTATCCGCTTCAAGTGTAATATGCGTACATTTTCCGGTCATTGTTTCATATATTTTTTCCATGTCTTTACTGCTTCCAAGATAAACCTTTGCTTCTCCGGACAAGAATGAGTTCATTCCATCCGTTGACATCTCATAATTTTCAAGTTCAAGCTGCTCTTGATAATATTCTTCCCAACTTGCATCAACGGAATATGTCACATCACCGTCATGCGGTCTGACATCATCTATGCTGCTTATTACATCTTTATCAAAATCCGCCAGTGTTGTATTTATGTATACAACCGGCATTATAAACGATGATGGAGCGCTCTTCTTTTCAGGATAATATTTCTCATAATCCTGAAGAAAATACTCCTTTTCCGGAGTTATCAAAGATATCACTTCATCCAGGCTTTCCAGCTCATCTGCCACTTCTGCCTCTACGCCGGTACTCTCAAATATATCCGGAAGCTCCCCATCCTTGGCAGCCTGAACTATTCTGGATTCATATTCATCAGCCGGTATAGCTGTATACTCTATGGTTACGTTATCATACGCCTCCATAAAGTCAGATATCGCTTGTGATATTCCTTTTACCTTATGGCTTTCGGTCTCATCTGTATCTTCAAGGATATACCACATCTTAATATCTGCATCAGGAAGAGTCGCTTCATCCTTCTGTTTATTCCAGTTGCGCGAAAAGTACAGCCCTAATCCGGCAACTACTATTACAGATCCGGCAATTCCAATCCACCTGAAGCTTTTCTTTCTCTTACGGACATTCTCGACTGACCTTACCTTTTTCTCGGTAGTGATTGCATCCATGAATTCATCAACCGTCTGGTATCTCAAGTGTATCTGAATTGACATTGCACGCATAATTGCATTGCTTAAGTTTACAGATATATTTGGATCCATCTCGTGCGGAGAAGGTGTTGTGTCCTGTGTCTTACGGTTAGTTGACTCATCAGGTTTTACACCAACAACCATACGATACATAGTTGCACCCAATGCATATACATCAGTCCACGGTCCTTGTTTATTAACTGAATCGTATTGTTCCGCCGGTGCGTATCCAGGTTTTAAAACGATTGAAAGTGTTTCATTGGCCGAGAATCTTGCTGCTCCAAAATCAATTAATTTAATTTTACCATTATCGCATATAAAGATGTTATCCGGTGCAACATCACGATGTATGTATCCGACTTTATGAATATCCTTAAGAGCCTTTCCGATTGCAAGCGTAATAGTTATGGCTTCGTCAGTATCTATCTTCCCGCCTCTCTCTTTAAGGAAGTCTCCCAGTGATAATCCCACAAGAAGCTCCATCACATAATATGCTGTTCCGTTCTCCTCAAAGAATTCCATTACATCTATTATGTTCGGGTTGTTAATAAACTTTGTTGCATTACGTGCTTCATCAAGGAATCGTTTAAGTCCATCCGAATAATCCTTGTATCGCTTTCCTTTGAACACAACAACCTCTTTGGTTCCGGGGGTTCTATACACCAAGCCGGCCGGATAGTATTCTTTGATGGCAACTTTTCGTTCCAGTTTAGTATCATATGCCATATAAGTTATACCAAATCCACCGAACCCCAGTACCTTTCCTACAATATATCTGGACTGGAGGACTGTACCGGCAAACAACATATACAATTCTTTAGGAGCCTGGCCTGATGTATATCCGCAGTGCGGACACATTTCCAGTTCTTCATCATATTCTTCAAAACAATTATTACATCTCATCATGCACCTCTGCCCAATGTCTATTTACTGATATAATCGTCCCATGTGAAATCTTCACCACAGAACGGATAAAACATAAACAATGCCTCTCCCAGCTGAATGATGTCTCTCGATTTAATTTCTGAGAATGTCATTAATAACTCATCATTAAGGTACACCATTCCGCTTCCGTCTCCGGGTTGAATAAGAAACATTCTTTTCTTCGGCTCATATGTTATTATCGCATGACGTTCTCTTGATACAGTCGGTTCAGGTATCTGCACATCCATTCCTACACCTCGGCCTATCATATTCTTACCTGCTTTCAGATTAAAGGATTCGCCCTGACACTCATCACCCTTGACACATACAAGCCATCCAACCACAGGCTCTGTTTCCGCATCTGCATATATACCAACGGTTTTTGCCGAATCATAATTATTATTTATAGCGGGAGTCCTTACAGGTGTCTGTTCTGCTTGCGGCATAAGCTGTGGTATAACAGCATCCGGCTTTGGCTGCTGGTTTACCGGCTGCTGTACATATTCATTCCTCATCTGAGGCTGAAATTGTGGTTCGTCAGGCTGAGGAATATCATGTATTCTCCTTACCTGATGTGAAAGGCTCTCATCAACCGGCTTAAATGCTTCCATGGCCACTGTTTCAACACCTGTTGAGGTTTTAACACCGGTAGTTATTCTATCATCGGTTACATTAGGTCCGGCAGCATCTGTCATTGCCTGTGTAGGGTTGTCCAGCTTTATTTCATATCCTCCTGTCGTTTCCGGCTCTTCTTTCTTATGAATACCAAACGGCCATTTTTTCTTTTCTTTTTCTTTATGCATTTTCTTAGCTGCCGCATCATCATTAACAGATGGCATCGAATCTTCCTCTTTACCTGCAGCCGGGAATCCGCACACCGGACACACCTTGTACTTTTCTCCATCAAAAAAATGGAACTCCGGTCCTGAACATCTTGTCATTTTCATAATATCTTTTCTCCTTTACTTGATTCTACACACCGCGACTGTTGTATTGTCCTGATTATGGCCTCTTGCATAATCTGCTGCGGAATTAATTAATTTATGTGCTATTGTTTCTGCATCTGAATATTTTTCAATTATCTTCTTCATAGCATTTATATCAAGAGATTTATACAAACCATCAGAAGATATTATCAGAATATCTCCTTTTTGTAATTTGTATATCTCATTATTAACATCATATATTTCTATGCCTCCAAGTCCCAGATAACTGCATAATGTACTTTTGTCTTTTGCAGCTTTCACGTACTCGTCATATGTCATATTGCCGTTTCGGTAATCGTTTTCTGCTTTCAGTGCAACTGTATGGTCTCTTGTAAGCTGCGCCATTCTGCCTTTTCTGTATATATAAAGCCTGCTGTCTCCTACAGACAGACAATACATACCTCTTTTTTTGAGGATCACCGTCACGCATGTAGCTCCGGCATGCATTTTCCGGCCTTGGCTGCTCTGTAGATTAGAAATCTTAACATCCGCTACATCCATAGCATATGTAAGTGCATTACCATAATTCTGTTCGCCGTCCTCAATATGCCGACACAATCTTAACATCTCACTGACTGCCAGTTGTCCGGCTGCTTTTCCACCTTCAAACCCGCCCATACCGTCACATACAACTATCGCCGCATCATGTTCCGATATGTTTATGCCATACGCATCCTGATTCTCACTTCTTTCTCCAACATCGCTTTCTGCTGCGATATCGTAGTATTTATTATGCCAATGTTCCATATCAGTTCATCCATATTCCGATAGCAGAATTGTTGTCCATATTTTTACCTTTGCCATGTTCCTTAACAATCGAGGCCATCGTATCTATCCATTCCTGCACGTTGGTACTTTTTTTAAGAACCTTACACATTTCTTTCTCTGTTATAAGTTCCCAGAATCCATCTGAACACATAAGAATTGCCTGACATTCTTCAACCGGAATATTCTCCTCTATTTTGTATGCCGGTTCCTCCCATTCAATACCCATAACTTTCAGTAGTCTGTTTCTGTCTGGGTGATTTCTTATATCTTTTTCTTTTATTTCCTTTGCCATAACCAGCATTTGCGGAACGCTGTGATCCAGAGTATGTTCTTTTACTTTATTTTTCTTAAAAACATATATTCTTGAATCGCCAATATATCCTCTGTGTATTATATTATTTTCAATCAAAACTGCCGTTGCTGTTGTTTTCATTTCATCCTGTGCCTTTTGAGCAACCTGTTCTGATATGAGCATCCCTTGTGCTGCCATCAAAGTATCTGCGATAAATGTTTCCGGATTACTTATTCCATTTTCGTAGCACTGTGTAAAAACTTCAGTAACCATTCCGGATGCCACCTCTCCTCTTCCATGTCCACCCAGTCCGTCACACAATACATAGCATTTTTCTTCTCTGTCATCAAGAACCACACAGGAATCTTCATTTATCTCTCTTCCACCTACATCCGTATACATATAACTGGTTATCATTTTTCTGCCTCTTTCTCTTTAAGTTTCTGTTGCTCGTAAGCATCTTTTATTTCAAACAACTTTTCTATTCCTTCAAAATCCTCTGTCCTATATCCTTCAAAAAGCACCTGTTCAATATCGCTCCTCTGAAATCCAAAATGAGCACGTAAATCAATATTTCCCTCCGGATACGGTACTCCTACATAGTCAAAACAAACATCCGGCTGCGCTCCGTGACTTTGTAAGAAGCCAAATATCATCATAAGTTTTTTTAGGTTTCTAACTTTAACAACTGAACCTATAGGTAATATTGTATTCATTAATCTGCACCTACTCTTTCTCAATTATTTGTGAAATATGGATTTAAATCCATTGACTACATAGTTATACCCTGATACAGCTTTATCTTTAATGCCGTCAACCATAAGTTCAACACCTTCCATATAGAAGTTCCCGAATCCTCCGCTTTGTTCTGAGCCTTCCTTGACCGCATCTACTATTTGAGACCCTGCATCATAAAATGCTTCCGCGCCTGTTTTGCCACCTGTATTATTTCTATAATAATCTGTAATCATGTTACCGCCCGGCACTTTATCAATAATATTAAATCCCGTATCGAACGCCATATCCGATGTTGCTTTTATTGTTGACTTAAATGCCATTTTCCCGAATGTTTCAAATGATGGATTGTTCCAATAATCCTGATAACTCTCTGCAAGGTTGGTACCAATGTTATTTCCAAGGTCTTTTACCATTCCGGCTCCCGGAATTCCTGAACCTATAACATCAATTAATGCATCCTCTCCGATTCCAATTGCTTTAGCTGCAGCATCACTATATTCACCCTGTTCAATTGATTCCATATATTCCGATATCGAATTGATATATTTTACCGTTGATCTCAATGGCTTATTTATACCGATTGCATCAACGAGCTGTGAAAGTGCACCATCATCTTTGGTTATTCCGAGTAATTGTGCTATATCAGACACATCGCTGTATGCACTTACATAATCAAGCCAGTTTTCTTTAAGATATCCTGCTCCCGTTCCAATTGCAGCCGGAATTGCTGCAAATGGAAATTGCTTCTTATTAAGCATTTCATTTGCAAGATCTATACTTAATCCATCAATTGAACGACCTCCGCCTCCATGGGATGCTCCTTCAATAGGCTTGCCGCTTCCTCCATGCACAGTTCCTGATGATGAGAACTGCATATCGTTGGCTGACATTTTCCTGACTGCTCCTGCCCCGGCCAGAGTTAATGTATCTGCTAAATATTTTTCCAATGAATGTTCTATCTTCTTCTCAGCTTCATTAACATTACTTTCAACCGAATTAATATATGTCTTAAGTCCTTCCATTGATGATGTTAACCCGGACATTCTTGTCAATACATTTGATATTCTGGTATGTATATTATATTTATTTAATATACGAGAATCCAATCTAATTGTCTTTTGTGATATTGTCAGGCTATGCTGTTCAAAATAGTCTTTTTTTACTTTATCCGCTTTTTTTAATGCATCATAAAGTGAATTCAAATCAATTTCAATACCGGCCATGTAAATTCCCCTTTCTTAGATTTTTCTTATTACAATATGGACATTTTCCTAATGCTACATCATATTTATTATCACATCTGTCACAAAAAATAATGCCTCGAAGCGGTATGTCGCTCTTGGCCGCACTTTTCTTTCTTACTACAGTGATTACAAAAAAAACAAAAGCTGCTATGATAACAAAGGCCACTATTCCTATTACAATGTATATCACTACCATTCCTACGCCGGATTTTGCCGCTTCTTCTGATGCTTCAGTTACATAATCATAATCAAAATTCATTAGTCAACAGCTCCTTTCACAGCCAGGAAGAATCTATATGGCCTATCAGCAAATTTAATCTGCATACCATTATGTAGTTCTGTGGGAATTCCTTTTATAACAGGAACATCATCAATAAATGTCTTGTTGGTTGAACCCATGTCTACCAGATAATAAGCGCCCTCTGTATACAAAATATAGGCATGCTGCCTGCTTACATGAGAGCTGTTTATAAACAAATCACAGTCTTCGTTTTTACCTACTATATATTTATCCTTTGAAATGACAATTTTCTCACCTGTTATTAAATCTAACAGGTTTGCATATTTCTTTCTGCCTGTGTCATCATTTGACTTTCTTGAAATATTGCCCTGCGTTCCACGTGCAGAAATCTTCTGTACCATCTCTTTGAAGTCATACATAGAAAAAATAATGTTATCTCTGAAGAATCTTATATATTCGGATACATAATCCACATTCTCTGATGGTGCAAACACAGTATAATATGGCAGTCTTTTGAGGAAATCGATTGTTTCATCATTCTTATCAAGATGAATTAAAGGCAGATATATATATTTCATCATCCCTGTCTTAAGATTGAAAAATACATATTTCATATCCAGTATAAGATTATTTTTCTGCATATACTGGGTTTCAAGTTTGTCCAATAATACCGGTAATGCCATAACTGTTTTGATAAATTCTTTTTTCTTGACTGAATTCCTTATAGCGTCAACAAGCGGTACATATCCTGTCAGATCATAAAATAGCTTTATTTTATTGCCGGCCATCGAAACTGTCGGAACAATCAATTCCTGTATCGCATTTTTCTTAAGTACTTCTATTTCTCTGGTGTTTATTTTAATATTTTTCTGGCATGCTATTATTATTTTGTTGTTTTTACTATGTATCTTAATCTTCCCTGCCATACAATTGCCTTTCCCAGCTATTTACGACTTTTCTTGCTTGATTTTTTCCTCGATTTACCGGATTTGGACTTAGCTGACTTATTTGAAGTCCGGTTCATCTGTTCACGTTTTTCCCGTTCCTGACGTTCGCGTTCCTGCTGTTCTGCACGTTCCTGTTGTTCTGCACGTTCACGTTCCTGTTGTTCTGCACGTTCACGTTTCTGCTGTTCTTTTCTCGCTCTTTCAGCTTCTTCTCTGCGTTTCTGTTCCGCTATTTCCTGCGCCTTTATTTCAGATGCTGCCTTTTCGATAAGCTCAGCTATATTGTTCAGTTCTTCATATATACCGGATATTTCCTGATTAACTCCATCCAGCATTGTATTAACGCCAGGTATCGATGGGAACTTAATCCCATCGATAAGATTACCTTTTATTTGGCTTATCATACCTTGCGAATCTCTGAAATCGGCTGCTTCCTTACGGATTGCCGATGCGATTTCTATTGCTGATGCCTGATCAAAACTCATAAAATCACCTTCTTATTTACTCGCTTACACTTATAACACACGAAGCACTGTATTTTCCGTCAGAAGTTGAAACTGTTACATTGGTTGTTCCTTCTGCAATGCCTTTTACCTTACCATTCTTTACAGTTGCTATTGATGCATCATCAGAACTCCAGATTATATCTGATTCTTTGTATCCGGACGGAATATTTTCAACCTTAAGTTCCACCGTCGCTCCGATTTTGACTTCCTGAGCCAAATGATCAAGTGCTAAATAATCTCCTAATCCTGTTTCTTCTTCTGTTTCATCAGGCTTATGAACTCTGAATTTAATTGTATAAAGTGTAAAATCCTCACCCAAAAGTTCCTGCTTCAAACACAAGTTGCCAAATCCACTGCCGTTTTCCTTACCTTTATCAATACTATCCTTATCAGAGATAATATATTCGCCCGATATGAATTTACCCAATAAGCATTTCTTGGTCTTATTAAACTCAATTTTTATTACCGGTGCATAAAGATTTACTCCTATATTAACATCGGCCTTCTGCTCATAAACAAGGTCATCTCCATCCATATATGCTTTATTATCAAATGTTTCTTTTACAGAAGCATCAAGAAGTAATCCGGCTTTTAATCTGATGGAAATTATGTCTATACCAAATGCTTTTACCGCTACTGCTACAGCTGCACCGGCTTCCACTGAAGCCTTTACCTCTGCCTCAGGTGTGACCTGACAATCTGTACTTTTCTTTACTTTCTTTCCGTTATATTCAACTTTGGTATTTACGGTTATTGTTGTCTTTACCGATACTTCTCCATTAAGGTCCATATATAAGTACATATCAAGATCAACAGATGCGATTCCCACTGTTGCAATCGGAATTGTCGCTATTTTTATATCGGAACTTATTGTTCCTGATACCGAAAGTGTATTGACTATTTTTCCTGTAACCGAGACAGACGCATGCTTTACTTTTAAAATATTATCAATTTTGATATCAGGTGTTACCTGCATATCCTTAACAGCTATACTGCCTTTTATCTTATATCCTTTTTTAAATTCTTTTTCCGGGGTTATTGTACTACTTTTTGATTTATTTAATTTTTCTGTTATTGACTTATCTGTAATAAGTCCATCCGAAAAATTCTTAAGCATATCGATAGCATTATTATTTATCAAATCATTTCCCGATATATTCATATCTTCAAATGATTCTGCTACCTTACCACTCACATCAGCCATATCAAATTCAGCTTCTATTCTCGGGTCGCCTGTTACTGCCTCTTCATTAGTAAATACCGGGTATCCGCCCTCTCCAATTTTAATTCCGAAACTATCTCCGTTCTCATTTTCCACAGAACCGGAGGCATTTGCTTTTACTCCGCCTGAGCCCAACTCTACTTCAAATTTAAAACCGCCTTTTATAGTATTTTTATTTACTCCGGTTGTTATGGGATTGCCACTTTCATCATACTGTGTTATACAGTTTGCAAATGAAGGCTGTCCGATAACATCATAAGCAGTTTCCGATGCAAAATCACTTTCATCCAATGGAACAACTTTAACACCCTCTTCAGGTTGTATAAGTGTATAATCCGGATAATATGTTCCCTCTATATCTACTGCTTCAAAAACCTCATCTGCCTCTGGCAGTTCTGTTGTAACTGTATATGTTCCGTCTCCATTATTTTTTGAAGATACCACCTTTAATGCTTCCTGACCACTGATATCAGTGTCCGAAGGAGCTATAAATACATCTGCCGTTTTAAGTTCTGAGGCAATACTTTCATCTACAGTATAACTGCTATCTGATATTTGTACTATTTTGTCTGTATCTTTGCTATAATCTTTTATACTATCGGCAATATCTATATCACAAACCTGGTTTTCATTTTCTGCAAAATATGCCGCCTTTGTAAGTGATATAATATTATCTGCTTGTTCTGAAGTAATACCTTGTCTAAGACCTTCCTGTGTGTTATCAGCCTCATCCAATATTTTATATTCAACTGCCTTTTGCAACAATTCTTCATTGGTAATGTCAACATCAGCTGCACTTAATATCATGGTTGCCGAGCTTACAGCAAATCCAAGTGTTGCGACATCATCCTTTTTAAATTCCTTAGTATCGGTAGATATAACATTCCATTCATAACAGGATTGGACATATGGAAAAATTTCCGAATCCGAAGGTACATCCGTAAAATAAGGTACTTTTTCATTGTACTCATCCATTCCCCATATAGTTCCTATTGCTTCTACCCAAGCACCTCTTGTTATATATTTATCCGTGTCACTATCTGCAGCTGTACTTTTCTTCCCACATCCCGACAATGACGCCAACATCATTATTGATGCCATTATCACAGATACAATTCTTCTTATCTTTCTCATCATGCACCTCCTGTTTATTTTCTATCTCTTTGTTGCAAGTTTTCCTGCTGCATTCTTTGACGCGCTCTGTGCAACATCATAAGCTTCTGCTGCTTTACCAAGATAATTGGCATACGTTAAGAACACCTTGTATAAATCCTGAAAATCATTTTTGAATCCCATAATTCTTTCATTGTACTTTCTAGCATCTTCACCAAGCCATTGTTCATAGGTAAAGATTTCACCCACAATGGTATATATTTTTTCGTAAATTGCCTTATAGTTATCCGCCTCTCTGCGTACATAATCTTTTACTCTGTTAATTGATTCAGAATCAGTTTTAATTGTAGTTTTAGACATATATATTCCTTTCCTATCTCACAAGTTCCACCCCATATTGGGGCGGAACTTGTGCAATATAATCACTTAAACTCAAGACTGTTGGATGCTTTTGTAATGTTTCCTTCAGTCTCTGAATATGTATGAGCTGTATCTTTAAGGAACTTAGCATATTCTTTTACAACTTCTTCAAATCGGTTGAATGTAGTTGTCATTGCATTCATCTTTGCAAGCATACTATCTGATGCATCGCTCTGCCATGTCTCCTTCAAACCCCGAACCTCTTTCTGGATGCCATCCACTGAGTTTCTGAGATGTGTAGCTTGTTTTTCAATTTCTGTACCCTTACTTTCCAGTACACTCCAATCAACGTTAATATTAGCTGCCATAGTTCTCTATCTCCTTTCTATCTGTCAACTGCAAGTTTTTCCGCATCTTTTGTGATTTTTTCCTGGGCCGCATCATATTGCGTCTTAGCATCTTCAAGGAATTTTATGTAATCACTAAACTTTTTGTCCAAATCCTGAAAATCATTCTTAAATCCCTGCAGCTGCTCTGAAAATTTATTACTGTCTACGCCCTGCCATGTCTCATTGATTTCTCCATCAATCTCGTACAATCTGCCATAGGCACTTTGGTAATCCTGCTGAAGATTCTGAATTTTAGTTTTGGCACTCTCTATCTGAGTAGTGTCAACCATAATTTTTGTTGCCATAATGTATTCTCCTTCCAATATGTAATTTATTATATTAATAGCAGTTCAGTGCCGTTAACTATTCCGGCCTGTTTGACTGTTAAATTAATATCAACTACTTCTCCAGTTGCGCCATAGCACAACACAGCACCAGACGGATTAAAATCCTCATCTACCAATGAATCAAATGCTTTAATTAGCAAATTTGTCAATTTGTATATATATATTTTCTCCGGTATGCGTACTTCGTAATGGGTGCCGGCACCGGGAACATTTACATCAACCAATATTCTCTGCATTACTCTTCACCATCCTCTTTAACACTCTGAGTAACAGGCTTAATAGCTGTATAACTATCTTTATTGATAACTAATGTACAATCACTTCGAAGATTTTGGGTATCCCGATATGTCAGATTATGCCTCAAAGTCACCTGGTCATTTATCCCATTACCTACCCATATGTAATTGTTTTTATTAGCCTTGTTTGCAAACCAACTTTCAGGACTATATATTTTAATAGCGTCTATCGTATCGCATAAGATAAAATTAGCACTATATTCATGTTCACTGTGCTCTATCAGAACCTTAAGTTTGTCCTGTCCATCTTCACTCAGTTTATTCAATACACTCTGCCACTGCATTATGAAATAGAATTTCTGTCTGAATGTAAGTGTACTGTCATCCTTGTAACTATTATTTCTTTCAACCATCATGCGGAAGATTTGTACGATTGTCTCCTCATCGGTATCCTTATCCAAAATAGATACTTCACAGTCGTCCAATCTGCTTATCAACTCATATTGTGCCATTGCTACCGCGATAATCTCTTCCATCGAAATTCCCGAAATTATACTTACAGAAGATGCCCTATAGTTGAAATAGACCGGCTTAACAAATTCCAAATCAACTCCAACCTGAATTTTATCTATTGTTCCCATTGCTGTTATATCATCAGGTATGAGATTTTCAGGAACAACAGGAACTTTTATTACCTCTGTATCGCGGTAATCCCTGTTCAATTCGTCTATCAAACCTGATATATAGGCCTGCATTTCCTCATCCCTGCATACGTGCGCTGTCTGGAATTCATATGCTCTGTCAGTCATGAATAAACCTCGTCCATATATTTTGGATGGATATACACCTTTTACGCTGCCGAGCACAGAAGTGTAATCTGATTTATCATTCATCTGCAGAACATATTGCCGTCCAAAATTCTGTAGAACTTTATATTTAACTTCATTTACAGAGCTAGCTGTCACTACAAAATAAATTCTGTATTTAGAGCCTTCTCTCGTTATATATGCAATATCTTCTATTACATCCTCATACAGTTCATTAACCGCCGCATAGTTATCTATTATCGTAATGATTGAACTGATTGTGTTACCCGTTGATTTCTCATACAGTTCCGGATTTCCTCCATACTCAGCAAGCATTTTTTTCTCTCATTTATCTGTTCTTTCAGGATGCGCATTAATCTTGTAAGCTGTTCTTCATCGGTCGATAATATTACGTTGCCTACTTGTGGTGCCTTAGCATACATCTGCAATGCCTCAGAGCCAAAATCAACTATGAATAAATTCACCTGATCCGGCGAATAGTTTTCCAACAATCCACAGATAAATGTATTTAAGAAAAGTTCCTTACCGCTGCCGGCACTGCCATATATAATGGTATTTCCTGCTTCCGATATGTTCAGCGACAAAATATTCTGTTCCTGATTAAATGGATCGTCGTATTCACCAATAATAACTTCAAGACTCCTATCTTCATGCACATAAGAATATTTTTCTGCCAATCCGCTTACGGTTATATATGCCGGTATTTCATCAAGCCATAACTTTCTTACCGAAATATGGTCTTCGTCTGCAATTTCAGATAAATAATTAACTATTCCAACTATCTGTTTAATATGTTTTTTATTTTTGGCATCTTCCGTTGCTGCCGGCTTGACATCTTTAACAATTCTTCCGACATTGTCAATGATCTGGATATCTTCTTCATCCTTTTTGACAATATTATCAGAAGGAACATATGGTGCACCGCACCATGCTGACTGTCCCATATCAAAAAATTCGTTGTATCCTACCTGCAGATAGAATCTTCCGGTTGCGGATAACTCGGCTGCATCAGGTCTCTTAATCATATCCATACTGTCAGATTTTTCCTGAACTTTAAGACATACCCTAAAACGGCTGTTGCTCCATATCTGGTCATTTACAACTCCACTAGGTTTCTGTGTTGCAAGAATAAGATGCACTCCCAGACTTCGTCCGATTCTGGCTGTACTTATAAGCTGCTCCATGAACTCCGGCTGTTGTGTCTTAAGTTCTGCAAACTCATCAGATATTATGAACAAATGCGGTACCGGTTCACTTACAATTCCTTCTCTGTACAATTTCTGATATTTGTAAATATCCATTGTTCCTTCGTTGGATATCTGTCTGGCTTCATTAAATATTGCCTGTCTTTTCCTAAGCTCACTCTGAATAGAGACAAGTGAACGGTTAATAGCAGCACCATCAAGATTGGTAATTGTTCCGGCAAGATGTGGTAATTTTATCCCTTTATCCTTATTTTCGAATGCTCCGGCAAGTCCTCCACCCTTATAGTCAATTAATATAAATGCCACTTCATCCGGATGATAATTAACTGCCATTGACAATATGTATGTTATAATGAATTCACTTTTTCCGGATCCGGTCATACCGGCAACAAGGCCGTGCGGTCCCTGAAACTTTTCATGCAGATCCAGATAAAACAAGTTTCCGAGCGAATCAACACCAACCGGTGCTTTAAGTGTTAAAGTCGGATTATTATCTTTCCATCTGGTTCTGATATTTAAGTGTTCTATTTTGCTTATCTGATACATTTCCAAAAATGTAAGCATAGAAGGAAGTTCTTCACTTGATGATGAAAGGTCTAGCTTTATCCTGCTTAATCTTCTTGTAAGATTATCAGCACTATGAATAAGCTTGCTGTCCACCTTGAACATCTGACACTGTCCGCTTATATCTCTTTTGTCATATACTTTGGAATTATCTCCTGCAATTTCAATTATCTGGCTACATTCTTTAGGAAGATTTCTAAGTTCGTCTGTTATATTTATTACAGAAAAGCCATATTCACCACCATTTTCATACAGTTTCTTAATAGTTTCGCTCTTCTTAGTAAGTTTCTTGCTTGCGTTGAAGATAATATAATACTGGGATAATTCTTTCTTATCATCTTCATTCTCATATGCATCTATGAGCTTATCTATTAAAGAGAATAATTCATTGGCATCGTTTTCGTTGGAAGCAAAAAAACGAACATTACCGCTATTGTCCCATATATGAGGGATCCATTTGATATAATTCCAATTAGATTCGTCTTCTTCATCTGCTATTACCATAACCTTTACTTCATCATAGCTATAATCAGATGCAATTCTTATTACAAGACTTCTTATGAAATCATACACATTTTCCTGACATTCCCCGACAACACCGCTCACCCAGTTTTCAATAAGTGAGTATGTAATAGGCACATCCTTCAGGACTCTTGGTGATTTTGATAATGCCTGCAGATCATCCCATAAATTATCTTCCTCTATGGTAAATCCTCGGCCCGGAAAATCTATGTCTGAATCCAGATTAATATCTCCTGTTCCTATTCTTAAAGACAAGAAATCATCCTGTCCAATTGACCGTTCCCAAAGATTTCTCTTTGCGAGCATTATTGTGTCCTCACATTCCGAAAGCGACACATTATTATTTCTAAGTATATCCGATTGTTCTCTAATTGCCTTGGTTATTGTATCCCTGATCTGCGTCAGATATTCTTTATATTTACTCTGGCGTTTATTTTCTAATTTTATTTTCTGTTTTTTCTCGTAATTTCTCGTAATTACCGGCCAAAGTATCATTCCGCTCATCATTGCCATAGACATTATCAACGTAGGTGCTACCGATATAAGAGATGAATTTCTTCCGATTGCATTAATCACAGAAAATGCTGCTGTGCCTGCTGATCCCATTCCCATAGTAAGTGACGGGCCTATCATCATTGCCATAGGTGTTTTCTCGGTATCCTGCGGTGCTATAGGTGGTGACACTTTAAGTTTTAGCATTTCTATCCTGCTTGTAAGTCTTGGTGATCGATAAAAAAACACTTCACCATCTTCATCTTCGTCCTCATCAGTTGTATCAACTTCACACTCTGATATACAGATACTTTTCAAAACCGTATAATCATATTCAACTTGTTTGTTAGGATTATTTATGCTTATAAAATCACTGCCTATGATAATTCTAAGCCCCATAATATAGATAATATCTCCAGGTACAAGAGTAGCCAGTCCTATTCTTACATTATTTACATATGTTCCATTGGTGCTTCCATTATCCTGAATTGTCCATACATCATTGTTTCTTCTGATAACAGCATGAAATCCCGACACGAACTTATTGTCATATCTTATAATATTGTTTTCCTCACGGCCTATAGATATATCCATATTAGCCGGTACCTGCAACCGTACAAATTCGCTTCCTGATGAAGTATATGTATCTGCAAACAAAAGCGTTTTCTCATCATCATCCGTCCGCAGCATATATGCCATACCATTAATCAATTCAACTTCTTTGATACTTTCATTGTCATAACCGTAGAATCTGGCATATCTGTTACTTTTGGCTATCCATCTGTTATCTGAAGCCTCCACACAGACAAGATTACGCACCTTACCGTTAATTTCGTCTTTAAGCCAGTATCTTCCCGCTATTTTTTCCGGAAGAACCGTTTTATACATATATTTATTATTGCTCAGTACCACTATCATATTTTATTCCTCCGTGAATACAACAACTTTATAGTCACTTCTTCCTATCCTGAATGTGTCATTTTCCTTAATAATCTTTTTTCTTTTAAGTAGCTCATTATTGAAGTATGTTACTGTTCCGGTGGATGGAACAATTAAAAATCTTTTCTTTGTATCGTCAAATACAAGTGAACAATGATTATCATGTGTAACCATTAAATCGTTTTCAATTCTCACATCCATCTGATAGCTGTTTCCAATTCTGTTAACACCTTTATGTAATAAATATTTTTTTCCTTTATTATCCCCAAATATACATTCAACAATTCCTACGCTCTCCTGTGAGTCAAGTTCATGCGGAATCTTTCCGTCACAAAATGGGCACTCATCATATAAATCTTCATCATAGAAATGCTTATTCAAGCACTGTTTTAACTTCATTTCAATCCTCCGACTAATTCAATTGCAAATACTCATTAACAATTCGAATGACTTCCTTACTTTTGCTTCTGCTTATTGGTACAAACTTATCATTAAACAATACCATTCCCTGCTTGATTAATTTTTTTATTTTATCTTTATTTACAATAAAGCTTCTATGGCATCTTAAAAAATTACTTTTTAACTTGTTTTGCATATCATCCAATGTCATATATGTAGTATATTTTGTATCAACCGTATAGATATGTATAACTCGAAGTTCACTTTCAATATAATATATATCTCTCGCTTTTATGGAAATCATTTTTCCTTTATTCTCGGCACTCTTAAACGATATTAACTCAGTCTGCTCTTCTTGAATAACATTCATCAGTTTATATATTGAATCTCTTACATAATCTTCTGAATACGGTTTTACCAAAAAATACATTGGATCTATTGTAAATATATCAACCGCATCATTTAAATTTGACGACGTAAAAATAATCTTAATATTTGAAAATTCCTCCAATACATTTTTGGCTATTCTTATTCCATTTTGCTTTCCCATATCTACGTTAATATATACTGCATCTACTTCGCTTTTTGCCTCATCTACAATATATGTAATCAAAGAAAATGGATTATCGTGTTTTGAAATAATAACTCGACTGTCTAATATCCCATTTATCATATTTTCAAGGAAGGACATCTGTTGCGCATCTTTATCGCATATCGCTATATGTAACATAACCCATACCATATCCTATCTTTTGATGTTATGAATATATCAAAAAAAATTTTATTTTTGGTGCAAATGTAACTTTTGGTCATTTTTATGTAATAATTGGTAATTTCAGGCAATAAAATAAGAGCTTGAAAGCTTCCCGGCTTTCAGCCCTTATTCCCATACCATCTTTAGTTACTGCTTTACAACTGCTTCCGTATTTTACAACGTTTCCTGCTGTATTTTTTTCTTATTCACATTCACATCAATTATAAGTAATGTAATAAGAGCAACCGGTATTGCAATTCTTGTAAACTGCAATGCCTTAATACCAAATCCGGCGTATCCGGCGATTACCTCATCAACCTGAGCTAAATTGATAGTCCATGAGAAGCTTGGTATAACTGAAATCAGGCCAAATGCAAGTGCACCGCCATATTGCTTTTTCCATACTTCTACTATTGTCAGTATTGACATTCCTGCCAACAATGTATATGTAATTACAAACATATACTGTTCCCATCCGTACTCATCCAGCAGCCAGTACAAATTGGTAAAGCCTTCAATCCACATTGATGCCTGCAATGGTCTGCACCATGGTGCTATTACCTGCAAAAATACAAAAACACTCACAGCAGCAGAAATTAATATTACAAATACATTTACTATAACTTTCATATTTGCAGCATTATTTTCTGTTCTTATTGGCATTACCGGACTGCTGCCGAATATTTTCTGTGGTTTGCCGCATTTAGAGCAGAATCCTGCATCATCATTAAGCTGAGTTCCACAATATTCACAATATTTCATATTTTTCACGACCTCCTTAATTGTGTTTTTCAATAATATTTCTTATAAAAACATACCACAATTACTCGTTCAGAAATGTAAAATGTAACTTTTGGTCGTAAAATTGTAATTTTTGGTAGCAAACGTCCAAAAAAACTCCCGTAGCTAACCGGCATATGGGAGTTTTGGTATTTATTATATTATTAGGAGCGATTTTATCCCCAGACTTCCTCGGCGATTTCCTTGACAAGTCTTAATTTCGCCCACTGCTCTTCTTCGGTAAGTTTGTTGCCGATTTCGCATGAGGCGAAGCCGCACTGCGGGCTGAGGCAGAGTCGGTCAAGCGGGATGTACTTAGCTGCTTCACGGATTCTCTTAATGACCGCGTCTTTATCCTCGAGTTGTGGAGACTTCGTCGTAATCAGGCCGAGTACCACAATCTTATCATCTGACACCTTCGCAAGAGGAGCAAAACCGCCGGAACGTGCATCATCATATTCAAGAAGGAGGGCGTCAACGTTCTCCCTGGCAAAAACATAATCCGCAACGGAATCATATGGACCGCTGGTGAAAAATGTTGAATGGTAATTGCCCCTGCAGATATGCGATGTTATTACCATGTCATCCGGTTTACCCTCGAGAGCAAGATTATTTATTTTGAGAAGATCTGCTTTGACATCCTCTATATCTATGCCGAGTGATTTATACCTGTGCTTCGCCGCATCACCGACTACCGCACCCCATGTGCAGTCATCAAGCTGGAGATTGCGGCATCCTGCATCATAGAACTGCCTGATTATATCACGGTAGGCTGCTGCGATGTCCTGAATCAGGGCTTCATTATCCGGATAAAATTTTCTGGTTCCTTCAATATTGTTGGGAACGATAAACTGCTGAAAAGTCTGTGCCGGCGCCGGTATTGTGTACTTAGCCACTGTATTTTCATCCTCGAACTGCTTAAGGAACTTAAAATACTCAACAAAAGGATGCGCTTTTGCCCTAACCGGTCCAACAAGATATGTGTCATCTAATACAGCAAGTTCAGCATCAAACTGAACGCCGTTGCCGGTATTTTGGTGCTCCACGCCATCTAATCCCCACATAAAATCAAGATGCCAGAATGTCCTTCTGAACTCGCCGTCGGTGATTGCATGGAATCCGAGTTCTTTCTGCTTCGCAACCAGCTTTGTTATCTCATCATTCACGACCTTGTCATAATCTGCCTTGGAAATTTCTCCGCTGGCAAACTTTGCCTTTGCATCCTTCAATTCCTGTGGTCTTAAAAAGCTTCCGACGAAATCATATTTAAACGGTGTCTTTAATGTACTCATAAAAAATCCTCCTGTGTTTTCTTATGAGTGCAGTCTATCACATAGGAATGATTAATTAAAATACATTAATTCAGGCATTTATAATAGCTTTAAACTATTGATAGCGTTAGTTTCTAGTCCTCGCTCCGGTATTCTTCCATCCGTTTCTCGGCTTCTTCACGTGTCAGACTGCATTCCTCCATCAGGCGCTGTATCGATTCCTCACGGCTGCATCCAAATTTACGGCAAAGTGAAAGCACTGCCTGTTCGCGTCCAA
>ERZ857775.1868-NODE-1868-length-22534-cov-14.314560_pt1 | contig 22534 bp, 21 predicted proteins | sample MGYA00519698_ERZ857775 | MGnify/ENA primary metagenome ERZ857775 (study PRJEB31778, sample SAMEA3449363) | human gut metagenome | biome: human gut; feature: human-associated habitat; material: faeces | place: United Kingdom | collected 2010/2012 ...
TATTTATTTCCCTGTATTGGCTTTCTGTATTTAAGATGGAATGCCTTATGGTTCGAACGCCACATGGTTCCTTTCTGGTCAATTTCAAAGTTCACCGCGCGAAATGGATCATTGTGGTATATTTATGAATTAATTCGCAGCCCCTTTTTCTTCACCTCCTTATGCTTCATCTAACATATCATGAGTCTGTACGCAGCGGATTCCGGAAAGCAGATAATTGGTGATTCCAACAATCGCCTTACCTGCATCCATCAGCTCCTGGTCAGTGGCATCCAGTTTGATATTGGAATAGCTCAGGCTTTTGATTTTTGCTGTTTCTGCAGATGTAAGGCCATCTTCCACACGAATCTGCAGCTTTAGATCGGTCATTGCCTTTTTAACAGCCATAGGTTACCTCCTTTCTTGTTTTCTAATTCATAGGTTGTGATTTTGGGTAGAGTCATTGGTGGGGATAGGGTTCAGAAGGTTCACAGGGTTCAGAGGGTTGTAGATTGCCCTTGCGGGCATAAGTTTGTAATGCCGCCTTTGGCGGCATAGGCTCGCTTCGCTCGCCTCCCCCTTCCACCACTTCGTGGCCCCCCCACCCCCGCATGCGAGGGTGGGCAAGTTTGTGGGGAGAAAAGCCAGCTCCCAGCCCCGATCCCGACCGCGCCGTCAGGCGCTCCCCAGCCACCAGCCACTAGCCACCACGCCGTCAGGCGCCCCCGATCCTCGATCTTCGATCCCTTCTCTTATGCCTCACCCCTCTCCCTCCTCACATGACTCAACCACTCAAGCCAGCGCTTCTTCCGTGGTGCTCACGATGACTGCTTTCTTGAAGTCGGTAAATTCCGCGCCGGAGCGGGTCACCATGATGGGCTGGATTTTTGCCACAGCCGCTTTCACTTCATCCAGAGTCAGTCCGTCTTTCGGATTGGCAATGGTGAGTGTGGAAGTGGCGTTGCTTCCTGCCGCAAACACAAGCTGCAGTGTCTTCATTCACATTCCTCCTTCCAGGGCACTTCGGATTTTTCATCCCGGGCCCTGGGATGTTCCGTTCATTTCACCCTCTACTATATAAATCGTAAAAAGTGATTTTATGTGAACGTCATGCAGCAAAAATTTCTTTGAACTCCTGACTGGCCAGAAAAATTTTCCTTATACGCCGCATATATCCATAGATTCCGCAGCGGGAAACTTTCCTTTCTGCCGCAATTTCTTCCCATGTCATGCCGGAAATGCGTTTCTGCAGTAATATCATCTGCGTTTCAGTCAATGGAAAGCCTTTGATAAACTCATGGAGGTCCTCTTCATTCATCATGGGGATATCATCTTCCCCTCTGCTGTCCGGACTTTCCTCTGCTGACTTTTCAAACGAAAGTTTCCTATCATGGGCACGACAGCAGTCTGCTGCACGCCATTTCAGACGTCTCCTGATATAAACAGAAAAAGGAACGCCTGCTTTGAAATCGTACTGTGCCAAATCCTCGAAAAAGCAGAGCCACAGCTCCTGGGCCACATCTTCAAAATCAAGGGTTTTGTAAGACGTATGGGCCAGCTTGTAAATATATTTTTCAAAAACCCTGCATAACTTTTCCTTTGCCGCCATATCTCCCTCTCTGGCGCGGCGCACCAGTTCTTCTATAAATTCCTCCTTCATCGGTCCTGGACTCTTTCCCCGGCCATGCCGGACAAAACGATCCTTTTTTCCCTCTACTCATCTATTTCTCTATGTCTCTCTAAGGTCCGCTAAAAAACATTCATTGCACTACAAAAAGCCCGGTATCTCCAAATCAGCAAATGCCCAATGAGTTCGGTGTCTGCATGGTCTACGGCCGCTGCTGTACCGAAGTACGACGGCGCGCGCCATACACGAGTCTCCCGTCATTTCTGCATATGTGGAGCTGATTTAGAGTCCTGGGTTCATTGTGTAGTTCATATCTTTTATCCTTTTTGGCCAAATTGGATGGAAGGAAACAAGGGGATCCCCGCGTGTCCGAAATACCCTCCCCTGCCGGACCTAGGATTGGCAGGAAAGCGTGTGCTTTCAGAATTGCTTTATAAACTTGTCCCTTCTACTTATATAATAGAAAAAATCGCTTGTATGTGAACGTGGAAAATAAAAAATTGTAAGAAGATGATTGTTTTGATGGTCTTCCTGTAACATGGACCATAGGAACTTCTCTAACTCTCTATAAGAGCCGCTTGTTTCTTTCCATTAAAAATGCCCCTGCATCTTTGATAAAACCGATTATAATAACACCTATGATAATTCCAAGCGGAAATGCCGCGATAATAGATACGCTTTGAATATTTGCCATAGAACTTTCACTGAAAAGCAGGGCAATCGGAAGAACGATAAGAAGTACGCACCAGATAAACTCAATCTTTCTAGATGGATAACTTCCCTCTTCCAAACGATGATAACTATAACAACTTGCAATGAAAGCAATAGAATCAAAGCTAGTTGCATAGAAAGCAACCATAGTGATTATAAGCCATGACAAAACAACCATTGGGTGAGGCATCATATAGATCATAGAAATAATCATATCGTATATATTCACTCCCGATTGATACATTGAAATAAAATCCTCCTGCCCCGTCATTTGTATTCCCATAGAATAATTTCCAAGAACGATGAAGCTGATACATGTGCTCCCTACACCAAATAGATAACCACCAAGAATCAACTGACGGATAGTTCTGCCCCGGCTGATTTTCCCAATAAAGAAAGGCGCCGCAATACTCCAAACCATCCAATATGACCAGTAATAAATAGTCCAATTTTGAGGAAACGAAGATGTTCTAAGTGGATCTGCATATGTTGCCAACTCGATGAAATGATTAAGCATGGTTCCAAAAGACTGCAGACCAGTTTCAATAATATATCGACTTTCTCCGCAAAGTAAGCCAACAAAAGCAAGCAGGCCAAAAAATAAATACATACACCAGTCTGACAAGCGAGATATCCCTTTAATTCCATACAACAGAGAGTAGGTATAAACAACGAAAGTAATAATAATAATACCAATAGTAATTATCGTCCTAGAAATTTGCAGACCAGTCAATGTTTCAATGATAACTGCCATCAGTGGTGTTGCAACTGAGAAAGTGGTTGCTGTTCCAGCAAGCAAAGCAAAAACAGAAAATAAGTCAATAAGTTTCCCTAATTTCCCATCTACCCATTTCCCTAAAATTGGTCGACATGCCTCGGAAAACTTCTGTCGATTTCTATTCCTGACATGCAGCATAAATCCGAAGGAAGCAGCCAGCACCAGATAGAAAGCCCATGGTATAAATCCCCAATGAAACAAAGAAAAAACACCAGCCCAGTTTTGTATAGTTCCCAATTCAGTAATATGAGGATCTGATGCATACATGACCCATTCAGAGAAAGAGTAGAATAGGATATCAGCGGCTAGACCGCAAGTAAACATCATAGCACCCCATGTCCAAAAAGAATATCTGGGATTTTCACTCTTATTTCCGAGAACAATATTCCCATAGCTTGAAAAAGCTAAATAGAGCGAAATCAAAAAGACGCCAAGGCCGATTAAGAGATAATACGCTCCAAATGTATCGCCTAACACCAACCGTATCTGCCCAAGCAAAAGGTTTGATTCTTGGGGATAGATAAAGAAGAAAAATGCCATGCTGAAAATACAAATAATTGGTATAATAGTAATTTCCCAATCAATTAACTTATTATTTGCTGTTCTCATTGTTAGCCTTTCATTTTAATGATACTATTTCACTCTTACCATAAAGATATTGATAGTTTCTCTCATGCACCTTAAAAGTGAATCCAACAGCTTGATTATCTTTTCCCTTTATACTATTGATATCGATAATCTCCCCTTCCTGGACTTTCATCTTCTCTGCAATACTGGCCATAATAGAAGAGCCAGTATGATTGATATAACTGGAATCAAACTGCCTGAGTTCATCCAATGAGTCAAACTCAAAAATAGTCTTCGCCGGATATTTGCGAATTTTAAGTTTTAATTCGTCCAAGTGCTCTATGTAGATTTCCTCCCAAAGCTTTTCCGCCATATCAGGTAAATCATAATTATGATTCAGAATATTAATGAATCGTCTGCTAAATGCTTTATCCCAAAATGTATGTCCCAGCATATACCAACAGGACTTTCCTCCTATATGTACCTTGTCAATAAAACCGAGTGGATCTACTGAAAGACACCATTCTTTAGTTGGGCCATCGGAATAAACTGCTGCATAATATCCACCATCTTCATAAGATGAGAAGGGATTCCTGCTAAAATAATTATCAGCAGAACATATATATGTATCTCCTATAATATCCTCTACGACTCTAATACTACTATTGTTATTCCGAACGTTATATTCATGATTATACCGAAGAAAAACATTGAATTTATCCTTAAGGTAATCAAACATATTAGACTTATAACCAGTAACAACATAAATATCACGAATTCCTGCTTCACGCAGCTGCATTATTTGGCGTTCTATCAGTACTTCCCCTTTAACTCTAATCAAGGCTTTGGGTTTTTCATAACTTAAAGGTGCGAACCGACTAGATGTTCCCGCAGCCATAATTACAGCATTTTTCACTTTGATCATTGTTCAATCCTTTCCCTTGCATACCGATAGTAGTCCTTCGCATATCTATACTGTCGCAATGAATATTCTCCGAACTCTACCCCCAGCTGGCTTTTATATTCACACCAGTTTGACCAGAGCAATCCACAAGCCGCCATATAGCAATAGATTTTTGTTCTTATATCATCAGGGCATTGTCCTTGAAAATAAATATCAATCAGATGATCAGTTTGTGCCTTATCGTACATTGCATAAATGCAAAACATTGCAATATCAACATGCGGATCCTGCATTCCAGCATATTCCCAATCCGTTAACTGCAACTGTTCTCTACCATTTTCCATATAGAAAAGGAAATTATCGTAAACAGCATCAATATGCGTTAAACAAAACTCTCTCCGTTGAGAATCAATATATCTTTTCAGTGAAAAGACCTGATTTGTTGTCTTTTCATGGTCCTGATACATGGAATTCTTAGCATTCCACAATGAATGGTAAAATCTAATATTCTTAAAAATATCAAAAGTATGCTTCACTTGCAGCCGCTGACTATGCAGTCGCCTCAACTTGCACATACACCTCTGCAAATCCAGTTCATCAAACGGATTGCATACACGTACATTGTGTAAATAACGAGTAATCTTATAGCCATTTTCAGCATTCATATAAACGGGAGAATCACATAATCCTTTACCTTTTATGGCCTCATATACACTTACTTCCTGTCTGCGATTAATTAATAAATCAGTACCCTCGCCAGGAATACGCATAATATACTTTCCATCTGAAAGGCCAGGTGCCCTGATATTCTTAACATTAAAAAGAAATGATCTATTTGTCATTCCTTTTTTTAACACATTAATTTCTGTCACATCAGTTCCTCTGCACTGGAAAACATTTGCAATTGTTAAAATTGCGTCCGACTTTAACTGTGCAGACTTTCCATCCAATTCTCTCAGCTGCTCATAAGTGTTGATTTCTATACATTGCATCCTTTCCACAACTTTAGCAAATACGATCATTTTATTGCCATTATAAAGTGTTTCCTCCCAAAACTTATCCATATAGACCGGATCCACGTGATACTTATAAACTCGATCACGAACACTCTTACATGCATCTCCGCAAAGATAACTGATGCCTATCATCTTATTACCTTTTGTCCCAGGCTTCACCAGAACAAGCTCCCTCTTTCGATTGACTCGCACATTTGAGTCATCATCAGATAAATCACTAACCATATACCAAGGATAGATCTCCACCTTGTTAAATGGATTTTTTTGACACCATACATCAGAAGGAATAATATATGTATTATTTAAATATTTCGCAGCGCATGCCAATGATTCCAAATTATTGCTTTTGGCATATTCTGGATTTACAATTAAATCAACATGATACTTATCCATTAAATATTCAAATTTTTCTTTCATGAATCCAACTACAATGTGAATTTCACTAATCCCTGCCTCATGAAGCTGCCGTATAATACGTTCAATAAGCGCTTCTCCTTTTATTTTTAATAATCCTTTCGGATTCTCCATATTGATTGGCACCATTCTCATACCGTAGCCAGCAGCTAAAATAATTGCATTTTGGGGTGAATTCGACTTTATAACAGATCTCGCTTTATCGGTAAGAACTATTTTTTCACTATCTTTGCCAATCAGTTTAAGGTAACCATGACTAATCAAAAATCGCAACGATTTATTCACTGTTCCTAAAGCATATTTAAGTGACTCTGCCAAAGCCCGCTGTGATACAAATGGGCTTAAACTTAGAGCCTGTAAAATCTCTAATTCCTGAATATTCATTTCTATCCCCTCTCCGTTTATTAGCTTTTGTTCATTAAAATTATAATATATAGTTTTCGTGAACGCAATAACAAAAATCCTCCTTTAAATAATCTTTTCCCCTTTATTTCAACTGACTAAATGAAGTATCTGAATATTCCAAAAGATAAATTCCATATCAATCAAACGTTAACTATGACTATACTCACTATCCGGGACGATATGGAAGAACGCTTCGGTACATTCATCTCTATTGCAGCCTTCATCCAGGCCCCCATTATAGGCATGTCCTTTGCCGACTACATCCTTGTAAGAAAAAGAAGGCTTTCAATGAAATCAGCCAATTTTATAAAAGGTCATCATGCTTATGATTACAATAGTGGTTTTAATCTCATTGGTCTGGCCTGCGTACTGATTACCTGTGTAACAACCATCCTGTTCGTATACAACCCTATCACCGGACAGGCAGAATCCCCCATATTTCTCCTTACTACAGGAAGCGGATTCGATGCAATCTTCGGAGGACTCCTGTATTTTCTGGCGTGCTTGGTACCTTCCTGCAGAAAGTATCTGTTACAGGATAGATCTGATTTAGAAATCCAATAAAAAAATCTGAAGGATTCTCTCACTGACCCAGAATCCTTCAGAAAGGCAATCATCAATGTATATTAAAATCCCAGTAAATATGAACCATATCTACTGGGATTTTATACTAACAACTCCCATTATCGATAAATTAATAAAAAATTAATATCGCCTCTTTGAATATCTGATAATCATATAGATAAAAGCCAGCAAAAATCCAGAAATACCGCCAATTATGGTAAGCCTTTTCTATTTTTTGACGGATAAAAAAATATCCTTATTTCACAAAGGATGAACTGCCCCCAATTATTAGGCCCAAAATCTAACAATTGGGGAGCAGCTTTTATGGCTGTCAAGGCCGGGTTCAATTTGACCCATTGAGGGGGCAAATTGAACCCGGCCTTAACAGATTCAAAGCAGACTATACCACTACGTCATTAAGCTAACATTTTATTTCACAATTCCCTCGATTTCTTTTATTACTGCTTCATAAATGCCTTCACTAGCCAGTTTTCCATTAATATGGTAATAATCTAGATAGCGGTCAAACGCCTTATGCGATTTCACTGTACATTCACCAGAAATAATTCCATCAATAAAACTCTGTATCGCAGTGAAATCGTCGCCATTTGCTTTATAAATATCATTCAAAATTTCATGCCCTATTTTATTAAAATAGTCTGTACCACGCATAAGGAATAATTCTGGTTTGTGAACATATTGGTATTCTCCAGTAAAAGAAGCACTATCCAAAATCATGGCATCAGATGTTTTAAATATATCCTGATAGTAGGCTCCTGTCTCTACCTTTGCATTAGGCAAATTATCCCATGCATCCAGATAGGACTGAAAATCATTTTCTGTTTTAAAGATACCTGATTGAATCGCACTATCCATCAAATTGGGATGTGGCTTAACTACCCAAGATGTAGTAAATGGATGTTTTTGGGCGTAGTCAAAAAACCATTTATAATTTTTTTGGAATGTAGCCATCAAATACCCATCATTAATTGACCAGTGTGGTGCCCATATAAATTTTTTTGCTCTAGCTGAAACCATTTTCCATTTATAGTTTCCGACATTATTCACATAAAAAGTATCCATTCGCGGATATCCGGTAAATATAACCCCCTCATCTCCACGATATTCATATTTTGCTATATTTTTCTTATATAATTGGGTATCTGCGAATTCATGCCAAGTGAAATATCGAATTTTATGGCCAAAATCTGCTCCGCCCTTAGTTATCTCCAAGCCATAAGTTACAAATGCCACTAAAACCGTTACTGCTAGATTTTCCGGATGGAATGCCTTATGCAGAACATGAAGATAGGGAGTCAAAAAAAAGAGTATATCAGAATCCACTTTATAATCATCTTCTGGAAGAACAACTGTCACTTTGAGTCCAGCTTGACGCAGTTTTCTAACACCTTCTTCAAACGCCCTAATCGCAGCTTTAGAAGTAATATCCCTTCTTCTCGACAAGATAATATTAACGTCGAATCGTGGATCATCGTCAAAGAGATGGTATAATAAATCCCCACACCACATGGCTGAATCATAAAGAACAAAAGAAAGCTTAATCTTATCTTTTGCCTTAAGCGCTTCTATATCCATAGAAAATATTTGCTCCATAACTTGATTATATTCATTCGGTGACAAAATATAATGAATATCATATAAATCATCATATACTAATGCATGAAGCACTTGATTAGTGATTAGAATTTTATTTCTATTCAGCGTATGAAAATGCGAATATAATTTCAATATAGCACGTATATTTAATCCAGGCTTTTGGATTCCATAATAGATTTTCTTCGAAAAAGGTATATTCTTTTTTACGATTTTTTTTAAATGGTTTTTCAATCCACCCATAATGACTATCCTTTAACATTTTAAAATAAATTAGAATTTCTTTTTCCATATTGCTCTTATGTGCTTAATTACATAATCAAACTCTTCCGTGCGATAATAACGCAATATAATTGTTAAAAGCGCTACCATTACTGCAATTAGTCCCTTAAAAATTAAGAGAATCCAGCTGATATTATGAGTAGCAATATTACAAAAATATACCAAACCTGCTCCAATAGTAGCAAAGTAAATGAAGTCTGTTATATAGCTTCGATAATAAACAAATACAGATTTATGAAAACCAAACTTATATATAAGCCAGCTATCAAACCACCAGAAAGTCAAATAGGTACTGATTAACGTCCCCATCGTTATACCAATCACACCAAACTTGGGTGCAAGACAAATAGACAGTCCAGCATTCAAAAACGCTCCCACTAGTGGACGATATTTCCCTTTATCAAACAAACCATATGCATTTCTAAATTGAAGAACTTCAAAATCTAGTATACTAGTAAAAAAGTTAAATATCAGAAAATAGTGTGTATATCCATCAAAACAATAAGACTTTCCAATCCAAAGCGTAATAAAGTCACCTAAACATACTGCTGTTACAATACCGATGACACTGCCAATAGCGAAATTAATTATTCTTAGGCAACGGAAAATGAATTCATTTTTATCTGGTGATTCTTTTATAAATAGATTACCAATACTGGCTGTAAATGCCCCAAAAAAAGCACTTAAAAGGCTAGTAAATGCGCCAAAAATCAGTACATAGTTGGTATATATCCCTACTGTTACAATATCAAGAAAATAAGAAATTAATACTGTATCTAGCATTACATTGATTTTATACCCACCATTATATATAACAATTGCTTTTACATTTACCTTGATTGACTGGATTATTTTTCTAGGTACCTCTGGTAAACTTTTAAAAAGAAGGAATGGATAGAGTCTATCTGTACAAATTTTTAAATAGAGATTGCCACAAATTTTGCAAAGACTACTCACAATCAAAAAGAGAACAAAACTATGCGTAATATATAGTAAAATGACCTGGCCAATTGTTGTTGCAAATTCAACGCAAAGATTAATCAGATTATATATATACTGCTTCTGATCAGCCTGAAGAATAGCATTCCTGTAGCTGAAAAACCAATACGTTAAAAGAGTATCTGCCACATAGAGCGCATAAATAAGCCAGAAATTGGGAAATTGATTTATATTCTTAATAAAGATATGAAGGAATGGAGCCAGGCAGACTGCAATAATAAGGACTGCCATACCAATATATATATATAGTTTCTTATAAAGATTCATAATAGCTGCAATATGTGGTTTATCTCCATCTGCTATGACTTTATACAGAGAATAAACAACAGCTACACCAAGTCCTAATTCTGTTATATTAAGAAACCCAACAACATTCTGCAAGAAGCCTTTCAATCCAACATATTCAGATCCAAGACAATATACAAAAATTGTCTGGATTATGAAGCGAAAAATCATCTTAACACTAGTACCGCCAACACCGGTTAAAGCATTAATCATGGAATTCTCAGTTCGTGACATTTCATTCACCATAAGTCATAATATATTTTGTACATCTGTAGAGGATAACGCTAAACGAATTATCAACCTAAGTGTGACATTCTCAGAAAATAAACTATATATTGTATTTCATAGCCGTGATATTTTGAGGCCCAGAAATAGTAGCCATAAACGATGTTTCTACCATACACAATCATTATTTTGAACAATTTTCTTTTTTATCATGCTTTCCAACAGATGACAAGACTTCAGAAGGATGGGTAACAAAGGATGGTAACATCGGAAGCTTATTCATAAGCCAAAGACAAAGCAAATAAAGAATTTGCAGAGTATAACTCTACCAGATAGCTTTACCGTATATTACAGTATTATGCCTTTCTAGGCCTAAAGTAATTGGGTTGAATCTGCGTTTTCTTAAATCTTTTAATTATTTCTTTTTACAATTTTGGCAGGAACTCCTACGCATGTAACATTACTTGGCATATTAGTAGTTACAACAGCATTGGCTCCTACTTTGACGTTATTACCCAATACTACCCCCCCTAAAATTTTAGCTCCTGCACCAAATAAACAATTGTCTCCGCATACTGGCGCAACCGGAACTCCATTACGACTAGTTCCGCCAAAAGTTACCTGGTGTAAAATAGTACAATTCTTGCCAAAACGACTTTTTTCATGAATCACTATACCATTTAATCCATGAGGCAATCGTGGAGGACTATCAAAATGTGCACCATAACCTATTCCCGTTCCTATAAAAGCACAATGATATTCATCCATAATTTTTAAAAGAACTAATAATATGCATTTAACAAATTTAGGACATTTTGAACGAGGATTAACTACGATTGCCCGCATTTTCCAATACAAATTATGGTTATATACTTTAATGATACTTATACAAAAACTATCAATTATTCTTATTCCGGTAATCTTCATCTATACACTCCTTTTATATAACACTACAAAAAGCTTTAAAAAGCAAACGCATAAGGAAACAACTGTAACCAATCCGGTCTAACAATAAATGTAACCACTTGATACATGGCTAATAATACCATTAAGCATGATAATCCTATCTTCCTTGAATTGCTAAGATATTTAAAGGAATTTGTAATATAAACTATTTCAAAAGGCATAAAAAATCTCTCAATTCTATTAAACGGATTGAATACCAATCCTAAAAAAGAAACTCCCACAAGTATAAAAAATAACATCTGAATATCTTTTTGTTTATTCCATTTGATTGGTGATTTCCAGGCAGCAAGTATATAAAATAATAAGGTAAATATGAAGTCTATAATACTAGCAATACGGACGGACCCTTCACCATACTCCGAATCAAAGTAGTAATGACTATAAACATCGGGAATATAAGACATTACCTGATTCATGAATACAGCTATAACAATAAAAAATATTGCCACCAGTATTTTGTTTTCTAAGATTTTGTTGAAAATTTTAGAGCGAAGAAAAAGAATAATACTACAACAAAATGCTGAATAATGAAACATTCCTGCTAATAAAAGCCAAAAAATTGACCGTTTCATTTTATTCTTCAAAACATCATCAAAGAACATATAAATAAAGGAAATTGCCAACGATGCCCTCATTGCACTCCAGGACCAGTAGCACAACCCAGATATAAACCATAATAAGCACCAACTATATTTATTTTCACAGTTTGATCTGTAAAAATACAGCGCACAGAGTAAATTTATCAATGCAGAGATAAAAAGCAAAGATGTATAACTTTGAGAGAATCGACTAATAACAAAATTAAGTAAAGAATAGCCAGGTTCAAATCGAGTGTCAGAAATTATACCCCAGGGTTCATCGACATAAAAAAAATTCCTAAAAAAATTGACATATTTTATTGTATCATTGCCGACTGTCTCGGCTCTAAGAGCTGACAATAAAAATGTACTTCCCAAAAAAACAACCGCAAGTAATAAAACGATAATCTTATAGTTATTCTTATCAATAGAAAAAAGAAATAGAGTAACTGCTAAAAACAGCAGTATAAAATGCAATTCCATGATTATCTCCCTAATATATGATAATACTCTTTAACAAGTTTTCTAACTTCACAGTTTATATCAAAAATAGTTCCTTCCATTTGATGTATCGTACTTTCTCGATGATAGCTAAGACTTGAAAGAATAGCATGTGCCCAAATTTTAGGGGAATCATTCAAACTTAAGTAATTGCAATTTACAATATTAATAATCTCAGGGACTTCTGTAGAACAAAAAACGGGTAACCCTGCAGCTTCGGCTTCAACACAAACCATTCCTAGCCCCTCAAATTTTGATGGTAAGACAAATACATCCATCATCTGATAATAATTATATATATCTTGATGCTTTCCGGCAAAGATAATATTGTCAAATATCTTTATCCGTTTACTTTCATTAATAATTTGCTCTTTCAGAGTTCCATCTCCAACCAGTAATAGAACTGCATCAGGGTGGAAAAGCAGGAACTCTTTAAAGATTTTTAATAAAAATAAATGATTCTTTTCAAGTTCAAATCTACCAACATGGCCAATAACAAAACTCTTATCAGAGATTCTCCATTTACGACGCATCTGTTGCCGAACCTCAGGGTTATAATCAAAATCTTGTAAATTTATAGCATTATTCATAATATATGATTCTTTTGACTTAAAAAGATTTTCTACCCTATTAAACGCAAAATCATATGCTTTTGATGAGCACGCAAAATATGCGTCTGCAAATTGAAAAGAAGTAATTGTCAATAAATAATTTCTAAGTCTTGCTGAAGGACGATTCCCCCATTGCGATGCGTGTTCGTGCATCACCAATTTCGCATGAGTAAATTTTTTTACAAAATAAGCTAAAAATCCATTTAAAAAAATCTGATTGTTATGGATAATATCATATTTAGAACCATAGATAGAAAAGAATTTTTCCCATGCTCTCATTGAGCATCTGGATAAAGCAGGCTTCGGAACATAAAATACGTTTCCACCCATCTTTTCAACTTCGGAAACTAGATTCTCATCTGACTTATTAAAATAAAGAAAGTCAAATTGAACTTTCGATTTGTCTATTTTACGATAGTAATTCATTAGTACAGATGCAACTCCACTACTATTGACAAACCCAGAAAGCACTTGTAACACATAAATTGGTCGATTTGATTTCATCATAACCTCAATTTTCTTCGGAAGGATTTAATATCTCTATTAAATTCATAAGCCCTATAGCGCTTATACTACCAAATCATTCGCCTTTAATCTCTTTCAAATAAATCTCTCGTATACACTTTCGCTTTTACATCATCAAGACAATGATCATACCTGTTGGCAAGAATGCAGTGGCTCTCTTTTTTAAATTTCTCCAGATTATCGACTACCTTTAGACAAAGCTCTAATCAGAGTAACCATTTTTTGTTGTTACCGCTGCCTCTTTACTTTTTCTCCAATATTACACAGTGAATTAAAAGAAGAAAATAGTACTTTCCCAACTGTACTTTTCCCGATGTTATTATTACCCGCAATCACTGTTATTCCACGAAAATCAAATTCTGCATGTCTGATTTTTGATATATTGTCAATGACAAGTCTCATATCCATTATCCTTTCTACAAATCCAGTCAGGGTCAACTCATTTACATATCCTATTTCTGGAATTAACCTTGAAAAGTTACTATCCAACTATAGCAGAATATTCAGCACACAGCTCATGCTAATAGGAATATTTCCGGTGTAATATGAAGGAAAAAGTTTTCCTCTTTTTGTTCTCAGTTTTTAAATATAAATATGGTGACCTATGTAATTTGTAAAGATTCGGAAAATAACCGAAATCAATAAGAGCAAGCATGACATATATAAACTTATAGTTCAATTATTAACATAACAGTTTAATACTATATCAGCTTGCCCCCTCATTTATGCAAATCCAGCCATCTCCCCACTTTATATTCCCATTCTTTAGGATAAAAAGGTGCAAAGCCTCCATTGGGATAAAATGTGAGTTCAGAGAAAATCGTTCTCCCTTTTATCGAGTACAAATCTACACGTACGAAAGGGAATGGCTGCCCAAGTTTTTTGGCCACTTGAATCATATTTTTAAGATTTTCCGGTTTTGCAGGAAGTTTCTCAAACTGCGCATAGTCTTTTCTCTGGAATGGTGCTTTTTCCCAGTCCAAAGTTACAAAGTTCATCCTGGCCTGGTCATGGGCTTTAGCTAGTCCTTCTGATATATAGAGAAATTTAGGTTCTCCGTTAAAACAATAAAATTTGTAATCCTTTATATCATCATCAAGCAATTCTTCGCAGATAATAACCGGCTGGATATCCTTATACACCCATTCTCCGGTGGTATAGTAATAGTTCTCCTTAAGCCATTGCTTCATCTTCAAAATTGCTTCTTTTTGATTCAGCTGTTTCTTATCTTTAACGATAATTACCTGTCCACTGGCATGATTCGATTTGAGTACAAACTGATTCGGTAAAGTGTCAAAGGGAATATCTTCCGGATGATTCCAGACGCCATATAGTTTCGTTAAACCAAGGCTGGTACCCCCCCCGATTTTTTCTTCAATGTAGCGGCGAACTCGATACTTATCGGCACACTGCGTCATAAGTGGATCATGATGATACACTTTTATCCATTGAATCTTTTCATTAAATCCCCTGGGAGCAGATAAATTTAACTCATACCCACAGGCATCTTTGAATTTTTTCTTCAAAGTCCAAAAATAAGCATGTTTAATTCCTTCCGCCTTGATAAACTTATACAATGAAAGGACTGCCGGACTTTCTTTAGCCAGTTTCTTTATCACAGATAATGTACTCATTATAATAATTCCCCTTTGACCACATAAATCATTCTTTCAAGGCTCAGTCTCTTTCAAACAGATCCCGTGTATATACTTTTCCCTTTACATCATCCAGGCTGTGGTCATACCGGTTTGCCAAGATGCTATGGCTTTCATTCTTGAATTTTTCCAAATCATTCACTACCATGCTACCGTAGAAGGTGCTGCCATCTTCAAGAGTCGGTTCATAAATAATGACTTTCGCCCCCCTGGCCTTGATTCTTTTCATAACACCCTGTATAGAGCTCTGGCGAAAGTTATCAGAGTTGGATTTCATGGTGAGACGATATACACCAATAGTCATAGGCTGTTCTTTTGCTGCTTCCGGATCATTTTCATCATAATGATAACCGGCAAGCTCCAGCACACGGTCTGCAATGTAGTCTTTTCTTGTGCGGTTAGACTGAACGATGGCCTGAATCAGATTCTCCGGTACTTCCTTATAATTGGCCAGAAGCTGCTTCGTATCTTTCGGCAGACAGTAGCCGCCATAGCCGAAGGAAGGATTGTTGTAGAATTCCCCGATTCTGGGATCCAGGCACACACCATCGATGATTTCTTCCGTATGGAGTCCTTTCATTTCCGCATAAGTATCCAGTTCATTGAAATAGGAAACGCGCATGGCCAGGTAGGTATTGGCAAAAAGCTTCACTGCTTCTGCTTCCGTAAAACCCATGAAACGGGTAGGAATATTCTCCTTGATGGCTCCTTCCTGAAGAAGGGAGGCAAAAGTATGGGCTGCTTTTACCAGTCTTTCATCTTTCAAATCGGTACCTACAATGATGCGGCTGGGATACAGGTTATCATAGAGAGCCTTGCTTTCGCGAAGGAATTCCGGACTGAAGATGATATTCTTTGTGCCCATCTTTTCGCGAATTGCTCTGGTATAACCTACTGGAATAGTGGATTTGATTACCATGATAGCATCTGGATTAAACTTCATCACCAGCTTGATAACTGCTTCTACAGAAGAAGTATCAAAGAAATTCTTCTGGGAATCATAGTTGGTAGGTGTAGCAATGATGACGAAATCAGCATCCTTATAGGCTGCTTCTGCATCCAGCGTGGCAGTCAGGTCCAGGTCCTTCTCTGCCAGATACTTTTCAATGTAATCATCCTGGATAGGAGACTTTCTGTTATTTACCATATCCACCTTTTCCGGGATAATATCCACCGCTGTCACATGATTGTGCTGTGACAAAAGAGTGGCTAAAGAAAGACCTACATAACCGGTACCAGCAACTGCAATATTCATCATCTATACTCCCTTCATACTCACTCACAAACTGAGCTTATCCCCCATCATTTTATTAAACTTATCTGTGAAATAAGGAAAGACACAACAGGCAGGGGAAAATGTCAATTCGCCAAATAATACCTTTCCATGCAAATTATATAAATCTACTCGAACAAACTTGAAATCCTGTGCCAATAATTTGGCTATATGCAACATTTCATCCAAGTTTTCCGGCTTGGGTACATCTCCCTTTCCTGGAACTTCAGAATTTGATTTTACTATTTCAGGTATTGGATTCCACTCAATATCAAACAAATCCAGTGTACATTTCATAGGCTCATCTTTTTTGAAGATACGACCTGTAATAACTAAAACAAACTGTGGCTCACCATTTAAGCAGTGAATCTTATAATCTACCAAATTCGTCATTTCTTCAAGATATTGCTCTGCGTAAATTCTATGAGGAATTTTTGCATAGTGAGGTTCTACCGAATAGGTACCATAAGTCGTATCAAGCCAGCGTTTCATTTCTTTTTTACATTCCTGAATATTCAATTTATTTTTATCAGGAACAAAATAATTCATCTTACAGCCATGAGTTGCCTTAAAAACAAAACTTGATGGTAAGCTATCAAAATTAATTTCATCTACATTAGTCCATGGACCGCCGGCCAATGGAACAAGGAGTTCAGTACCTCCCCCCCTGTTTTATTTAGAACATATTCTCTTACTGCATATTTATCAGTACACCGTATTGCCAAAGGGTTTTGCTCATGAAGTTCAAGATAAGAAACCTTATCGGCTAAAGTCTTTGGATTAGAAAGATCAAGATACCTATGAAACCTTAAACGGGTGTCGAATTTCTTAGCACAATCAATTCCCATAGTGCGAGTAATTGCAGATAATACCTGACTATAAATCTTTTTTAACATAAATTGCCCACTTTCTTACCTATATATTTTTTTGACGAGTCCAATATGTGTACCCTTCACAAAAGCCCAGCATCCCAGTTCAAAAAAACTGCGCAGGACCCCATGATGTTCAATATCATGATAAAGCTGCCAGTGGTATTTTGCCTGTTTCAGCTTATTGCTGCTGACAGATCCTTTTCTTCCTGTTCTGTAAGTTCCGAGCACTTCCTGCATGCCGGCGCAGTAAGGAGTTTTCTTCAATATCTGAAGCCACAGGGCAAAGTCATTTCGTTTCTTGATCATAGGTACTTCAAACTTTCCCAACTTCTCCTGGTCATACATGGCTGTCAGATTGCCGATAGGATTGGAAAGGCGGATGCATTTCTGATAATCTGTCTTTTCTGGTGGATAGAGAGCATAGTGCAGACTGTTTCCATCATCATCCATACATGAATAGGCCGTACAGGAGAAGTAAGACGAGGTTTCTTTCATAAAAGCAATCTGCTTTTCCAGCTTCTGCGGGAGCCATATATCATCACTGTCCAGAAAAGCCACGTACTTACCGCTGGCCCTTCTGATAGCCTCCGTCCTCGCCACTGCCGGCCCACCGTTTTGAGGAAGCCGATAATAATGAATCTGCGGATATTTCTCCAGATAAGGAGCCAGTATCTCTGCCGTATTGTCCGTACTGCAGTCATCTACAATCTGGATTTCCCAATCATTCATAGTCTGTGCAAGGACTGAATCTACGGATTTCAAAATATATTTTCCACAATTATATGTGGGCATCACAACACTGACAAGCAAGATTATTCTCCTTTACTATGGAAGTGTTAGTTAAACCGAGGTTTGCTTTTATCTTAAATATTTAGACATTGCAAGGACGTGTTTTTCCCTCCTTAATGGAGGGAAAGGGCCAAGGAGTGCGTTCTCGGACCCGAATCCCGCTACTTTTTCCCCATGGCGGTGGTCTGGCCTTCGGCTACGCCGGCGGTGCTTTCTTTCATGAAAAGGATTTTCACTGTGGCGAAGATGATTTTGATATCTTCGACCAGGCTGGGTCTGGCTATATACATGAGATCCATCAGGAGTTTGTCATAGGGGGTGGTGTTGTACTGGCCATAGACCTGGGCATAGCCGGTAAGGCCGCATTTACATTGAAGACGGAGGGGCCATTCGGGGATGTCTTTTTCATACTGGGCAGAGATTTCCGGACGTTCCGGCCGGGGACCTACAATGGTCATGTCTCCCTGGAGGATATTCAGAAGCTGGGGAAGTTCGTCGAAGCGGATGGCCCTGATAATGCGCCCCACTTTTGTAATGCGGGGATCGTTTTCCCCTGTGGAAAGGCGAGCCACGCCGTCTTTTTCAGCATCCATGCGCATGCTTCTAAATTTTAATACGTCAAATTCTTTTCCATCCTTAGTCAGCCGCCGCTGGCGGTAGAAAATGCTGCCGCCATCTGTGGCTTTGATGGCGATGGCAGTCACAATCATGAATGGGGAAAAGATAATCACAGCTATCAGTGACAGGATGATATCCATGAGTCGTTTCAGAAAAAGGTACTCCGGTGTAGGGTCGTAGCGGTGAACCATGAGCATGGGCAGGTGGAAAAGGTGTATCTTTTCGGCGCCGCTCATGATGACGTCCCCTATCCGTGGAATAAAGTAGCTGGGGATGTTGTGGGCCACGCAGTATTTTACAATGATATTTCTTTCATGGCTGTGAAGGCCGCAGATGAAGACGACGCCGGCATCTTTAATAATGGATGAGGGGATGTCTTCTACGACGTCTTTAGCCAGGATAATATCGGTCACTTTGAAGTGGGCGTCCATGTCATAGTTTTTCATGATATGATCCACGTTCATGCGATATTCATCGCATACCAGTACTGCCGGCACCGGCGGATGGGTATGGAGATACCAACGGTGGGCAGCGATGGACCAAGAGACTATGATGAGATTCTGTACTACAAAAGCCCCTATCAGGGGAAGGGGATTCATGAAATGACGGTTTACCATGGTCATCACTATATAGAGAAGACCATCGGTGATGAAAACGGCCAATGCCTGGCTGTATACCAGATCGGATATCCGGAAAAGGTGGATGGCATAGCCGCGATAGAGTCGGGTAATCAGGTAATCGATGATAAAGAAGAGACCTACCATCATATAATTGCCCAGATTATAAAAGGGATAGGTCATTTTGTCAGCATAGTACAGTCCCCAGGTCAAGGCAAATACCGCAGTCAGCAGGAGCAGGTCAAAGAGCTTCACGATGCGGATGTTCAGTCGCTGGTGAGTATTGCTGTCTAAAATCATGAATGTACCTTCTTTGCATATGAATAATGAAAATTGTGAACCAAGAATCCGTTTTACAGCTCAGTGGGGGAGACAAGGTTTTGGGTTAATCGCCCCTCTCCTCCATGTTTTTCTTGCCCACCCCCACTTAGGGGGTGGGTGGCGAGCGGAGCGAGACGGAAGGGGGCATCTAGGAGTCGGTTTCCAGCTGCTTTTATCCTCTCATACTCTTGAGGTGGAGAACGATTTTCGATGCTCCTTCTTTCACCATCTCTATGGGGTTTTGTTTTCCCTGGTGGTGGCCTTCTTTTTTGTGTTTTACATGGTCATTATCGTAGTAGTAATAGTAATATCCATAGCCGTAGCCATTGTGTCTGGCCTGGGGAACGGCGTTGAGGATGACGCCAAGGATGTTGGCTCTGCCCTGGAGGAGTCTCTTTTTGGCTTCTTTAGCTTCTTCAGGAGAAACGAATCCGGAGCGGATAACGAAGACCACTCCGTCCACTTTGCTGGCCATGACGGCGGCATCGGTGACGGCAAGGATAGGCGGCATATCCAGAAGGATGTAGTCGTATTTGTCTTTGACTTCATCCAGCAGGTCCTGCATTCGTTTGGAGCCCAGGAGTTCGGAGGGGTTGGGCGGAATAGGACCGCAGGCAAGGACGTCCAGGTTGTGGTGGACGTCTTTCTGCACCACCTCGTCAAAGTTTTTTCCCATAGCAATGATATTGGAAAGACCGATGTTTCGGAGGCCGAAGATCTTATGCTGCACCGGTTTTCTCATATCGCAGTCAATGAGGAGGACTTTTTTCCCGTCCTGCCCCATGGTGATCGCCACGTTGGAGATGGTGGTGGATTTCCCTTCGCTGGGGGTGGCAGAGGTGAAGCTGATGTATTTCAGTTCTCTACCGGCTCCGGCAAATTGAAGGTTGGTGCGGATGGAGCGGTAGGCTTCCGCTATGGGAGAGCGTTTGTCAATTTCTGTAATCAGTTGGATGTCTTCGTTCATTTTTTACCTCCCCGCAGGCTGTGAATGAGTGCTTTGAATCCAGTTTCTTTTTGATTGTCCGATTCTTTCAGGCTGTCTGCATCAGGAATAGATCCCAGTACGGGGAGCTGAAGGTACTGTTCCACGTCTTCGGAGGAGCGGATTTTACGGTACATGAGGGCTTTCGCCACAGTGTAGCCGGATCCGGCAAGGATGCCGAGGATAGCTGCGATAGCGAGGGTAAGAAGTTTCCTTGGTTTGATGGGTTTTTCCGGAAGGGTGGCTTCGTCGATGACCTGGACTTCATTCGGTACCATGACTTCGGCAACTTTCGCTTCTTCCAGTCTCTTTGCCAGCATGACGTAGATTTCCTGGGCCACGTCGGCGTCTCGTTTCACGCGGATGTATCCCTGCTGGTCTTCCGGCAGCTTGGCGATTTCTGCATCGTTTTTCTTTTCCAGGGCAGCAATGGCTGCATTTTTGCTCTGGGCTACGGCAATGGCTGCTTCGCTGGAAAATTTATCGGACAGCAGTTTCTGCTGAACGGTACTGGAGGATGGGGCCTGCTGGGCTACGATTTTGGAAATTTCATCATTGAGGGACTGTCTGGTCTGGGCAATCTGCTGGTTGATTTCCTGCATTTTCGGATGTTCATCGGTGTATTTACCGGTGTAGGATGCTTTGGTGGCTTCCAGCTGGGCCAGCTGTGTCTTGTACTGCTGAATAGCCGGGCTGTCGGCGATTCCTGCTCCGGCGTTGGAGAGCTGTCCTTTGATGCTTCCCAGAGCTGCCTGCGCCGTTTCCAGATCCAGCTGGTTCTGGGCTTTCACTTTGTCAAGTTCGGTGAGCTGGTCCGCCAGGCCTTTCATCTGGTCCGTGGTAGAGTAAATCTTGTGGGCTACCTGGTAGGCTTTCAGCCGATCTTCCGCTCCTGCCAGTTCTGTTTTGGAGGAAACGACACGCTGTTCCAGAAATTTCCTGGTGGCCTGAGATTCCGCATGGGAGAGCTCGGTCAAACGGTTCAGGAATCCTTTCACCAGAAGGGAATTGGCTTCCTGTGCTTTTTCCGGTGTCCTGCCTGTCACATCGACTTCCAGTATCTGGGTATCCTTGTAGGGCTTGGTGGTAATACGGCCTTTCACGTAGCCTTCGTAGTCCGGATATTTTCCGTCTTTCAGTTCTTCTGTCTGTTTAATTACCGGAATGACTACGTTGCGGCTTTTGAGGATTTCCGCATCGGTATTCATTTCCTGTTTGATCATCTGGTCGCTTCCGGTAGGCAGGGCACTCAGAATAGAGCTGGACAGTCCCTTATCCTGCTTTATGCGGAGAAGTGAGGTGGACTGGTACGTGGGCGGCACCACGATCAGGTACGCCGCAGCCACAGCAAGAAATCCAGCTGTCACCTTTGCTATGGTCTTCTTGTTGTCATCTATGATCTGCCATAGCTCTTTCAAGTCAATTTCCTGATCTTGCAATTGTTTACTCCTTTATGTGAGGGATTACTTTTGAATCATATGGGAGGGTTAGAAGGGGAATAGTTTCTTGTTTCTAGTTTCTAGTTTCTAGTTTCTAGTTTCTTGTTTCTTGTTTCTTGTTTCTTGTGTCTTGTTTCTTTAGACCATATTTCCTGGTCTCAGTTTCCAATTTTTGAGTTCGAGCTTTTTATATACGCAAACTTGGAGCAAGTCTATTCCCTTTCATTTCCATACTTACTAATATCTTCTTTATATTTGCTGCTTTTTGATATTTGTAATGAAGATTCAAGCCGGTCAATCAATCGATTGATTCCTCCGGCTGTATTTGCTTCCATTTGCAGCAGAGGCTCTATTTTCTCTTTAGGGAAGCGCTGATTAAATCACTGTCTGCTTTTATTCTTGGATTTTTATGCA
>ERZ857775.1872-NODE-1872-length-22476-cov-6.537487_pt1 | contig 22476 bp, 19 predicted proteins | sample MGYA00519698_ERZ857775 | MGnify/ENA primary metagenome ERZ857775 (study PRJEB31778, sample SAMEA3449363) | human gut metagenome | biome: human gut; feature: human-associated habitat; material: faeces | place: United Kingdom | collected 2010/2012 ...
CTACCGCTTCGCGTTCTGCGAGGCGGGAAGCGAGGGTGCGGCGCTGAAGGAAGTGAGCACTTCGGCGGCGGGCGGCGGCGCGGCGGCTGGGGGGTGGGCTGAGGCTTTTGCTGCCCGCGCGGGGGTTGGCCGTTCAGCTGCGGAGCCACAGGGCGGGCCTGATTGGCATTATTGGGGCGTGCAGGGCGCTGGGCCGGTTTGAGGGCAGCGGGCTTTGCCGCATTGCTGCGGTTGTTCGGGGCTGCCTGCCGGGGCGGGCAGGGGCGGGATGCATCTTTGGGCTGTGGGGCCCGTGGGGCGGGGTTCTGGGCCGGGGCATCCCCATGGGGGGTGTGGCGGCGGCGACGACGGCGCGCTGCTGTGGACTGAGCATCGCGCACGGCGGGCTCAGCGTTTTTTTCGTTGTTCGGCATAATTGGCTCCCTGTATCGTCAGTCCGGCATGGTCAGACTGCGGCATTCATTATAGTAACGTTTTTCCTCGGCATGGCCCATGCTGAAAGTCTTGCGTGGCAGCACGCCGCCCAGCACAACACCTTTGAACAGGTCTGCTTTGGCAAAGTCCGGCATCAGCAGGGCTGTGGCCGGTTTGGCGGGGTCTGCAGCCATGGCGCGGGCAGCTGCGGCACCGTGGATGTAATCCACCGTCACGCCGGGGTTCTGGGCCAGATAATCCCCAATAAAATGTTCCGTGGTGCCCACGGCCAGCGGGTCCGGGGCGTTGGCGGCGTCAAAGGTGATCTCTGCACCGGCACCGGCCAGCACGATATGCTGGTCGCCGCCCTGGAGGGCTGCGCCGTGCTGTTCCAACCAGCTGCCAAAGTCTGCGGCAACGGTGTTGGCGTCCACGCCAAACAGCACACGGTGGATGGGCTCAATCTCAATCGCCGGGGAATGCACGTTGCACACTTCCGCCAGGCACCAGCGCGCCGGGTGGGTCTGCTGCTGTTCCGGCGGCAGGGTGGGTTTCAGTTCTTCCCAATAGGCTTTTGCTGTGGCAAGGGAATGGTTGCCATCACCAACCGCCAGCGTCATGGGGGGCTGGCCGGCTGCGGCAGGCCAGCGTGCGGCAAAAGCAGCGGCATCGCCAAGGTTTGCCAGCGCAGTGTTGATCTGCTCCACCAGCGCGGGGTCCTCCACGGCCCAACCGGCCAGGTGGCCGCCGTTCAGCATCAGCGCGCCATCATACAGCAGCGGCAGCTCCGCCTTATGGGCGGCAATGGGTTCAATCAGGGTACAGGCTTCATCGTCGGCCAACATCATCACATGCGGGGTTTCCAGCTGGGCCCCGCGGCGGATCTTGAGCCGGGGCGGGATGCGCGCCACCACTGTGCTCTCGCTGGGGCGGATGGCGGGCTTGCTGCCTTTTTTAAAGCTGTACTGTTCCAGGTCCACAGCACCAACCAGACCCTGGCGGATGGTACCGTCCATCTGGGTGCGCTCCACATACACATAGCCATGTACACAGCGGGTCAGCAGGTTATCGCGGTAATCCTGCATGGCCGCACGGATCGCCGCAAGGCGCGATTCTTCCTGCGGGGTTCCAAGGTAAGCTTCCGGCAGAACAATGTGCAGGGTGCTGGGTTTACCCTTTGCCAGTTCCTCCGCTTTCTGCCAGTATTCCGGCTGGGAGGTAAACTGATCCACCGCAATGCAGGCCCACGGGTCCAGCGGGGTCTCTGCACCGGGCAGCAGGATATCAGCAGGGACAAAACAATTCTGCATGGTAATCACTCCTCTTTCACGGATGCCGTTTTTTACGTCCGGGCGCGGCTCAATCCACAGTGCCAACCAGCCCGTAAATTGCCAGCGAGAGAATGCCGATATAAATCAGCACACTGGGCAGGCCGCGGAATATATGTGGGATATCTTTGCTGCGCAGCCGGCGGCGGCCTTCATCCACCACCAGCACGGCGACCAGGTAGCCCACGCCGCTGCCAAAGCCGAAGCCGATGGACTGCAGCAGGTTATAGTTCTGGCTGGCTGCAACCAGCAGGGTGCCCAGCACGCAACAGTTGAAGGTTGCGCCGGGCAGCTGTTCGCGGCAGGCATCGCGGCTTTTGGGGAGCAGGCCCAACAGCAGCCACACAATGCCCATAGCGATCAGTGAGCAGTTCAAAAATACCAGCGGGCGCAGGGCGTTGACCGGCAGCCAGCCGGGCAGCACCTTTGCCAAAGCGGGCAACGTTAAGCTTTGGGCAGCCCAACCCATGGGGGCGCTGATGGTCTGTACCAGAATGATGGGAATGCAGTACTGCCATGTGCTGATTTTGGGGTCGTTGACCAGCTTGTTCAGTCGGGAAACGCCCAGCGCACGGAAGAACACTGCATTCTCCGCAAACACAGCCATGACGGCGTAGGTCAGGAACTGCGCCACAGCCTGCAAAACGGAAAGCTCAGCGCTTGCGTTTATTGCCATACAGATGACGCACCTCCTCGATCTTATAATGCACATAGGCACCGCCGATGGCGGTCCACACGGCGGCAATCAGGCCAATGATGATAAACCCGGTGCCCGGCTGGTCGGCCAGCGGCAGCGGCGCCACGGGAAATACCACGTTGCCGAACACGGTGCCTTCCGCCAGCAGTTCACGCACAACCCCCACCAGCAGCACCGAAAAGCAGATACCAATGGTATTGTTGATGCCGCGGCGGAACGCCTCGCCCACCGTTTCCAGGTCGTTGGATTCCATACGTTTGATCACGGCGGGCTCCACTACCAGCATGGGCAGATAGATCCCCAGCAGCGAAAGATCCGCCCCAAACAGGTTGTACAAAATGATATAAGCCGGGATATACACAATAGCGGCAGCGTAAGAGTATACCACACCGCGGAAGCGGTTGCCGGTCAGGTGGCAGATTGCCACAGCCAACATACGGGTTGCCGTTACAAGCAGAATGGCGGCAGCGCACAGCATCCAGGCATTGTGGCCGCTTACAGCAGCCGCCACAATGGGTGCCAGCCCCAGACCGCGCACCATAACGGGGTTATTCAGCCACAGGTGGTCATCATGGATATTCTGGGCCAGCTCTTCCTCGGCCTCTTTGCGGGTCTTGGGCTTATTGGCGGGCTGGACCGTTTTGGGCTTTTCGGCCGTAGGTGCTTTCTGCTTGCTTTCTACCGCTTTCTGCTCCGCCTGAGCGGCAGCCAGGGCTTCCTGCTCGATCTGCTCGGCGGTTTTGCCCTGCTCTGCGGCGCGGCGCGCCTGTTCCAGCATTTCGGGGGTCAGCTGGGGGATGATAACGGTTTGGGAATGTTCCTGCAGGGTCGGCTTTTTGTTGCTGTTTTTACGGTTCTCTGTGTTGGGCAAGGCGCTTTTCCTCCTTCCGCATGAATCTGATCCTTTCTGCGCGCTGGGCCAGGCGGTCCAGCCATTCGGGGAAAGCACCAGCCAATACAATGGCAAAGCATACGCCGGTTTCGTATACGCTGTAATAGCGGAACGCCGTTGCCATTGCGCCCAGGAACAGGCCGTAAATCAAACGGCTGCTCCAGCGGTTGGGCTGCACCACCGGCTCGCACGCCAGGAATATCCCGCCAAACAGCATGCTGCCGGAAAGCAGGATATACTTTTCCAGGTAGATGCGCTGGCGCACATATTCCCATGGGGCACTCAGGGCTGGAAGTTCGTTCAGGTTGGGCAGCAGCCAGGGCACCAGTACGCATACCGCAAGGTACGGCACAAAGGTAGAAAGCTGCATGTGGCCGCGCACCAGCAGGTACAGCCCACAGGCCACAATGACCAGAATAGCGCAGCAGCCCAGCGGCCCAGCTACATTACCGGTCAACAGGTTGATGGTACTGTCAGACGGCAGGCCGCCGGCAGACAGGGTGGTGTTGTTGCCTTGGGTCAGCACCACTCCGGTGCTGCTGAAAAGTGCCAGCACTGTACCCGGTGCCGGGTAGGACGACATGTCTCGCGGCCATGCCAGCGTTGCCGCCACCAATCCCACCGCCGCCGGGTGGAAGGGATAGTGCCCCTCTCCGCCGAACGCTTCTTTGACAAGCACGGCAATGATCGTTGCCGTGACCACCATATAATACGGGGCCGAAGCCGGCATCATCAGCACAATCAGCGCAGCAAAAGCTTCGCTGGAAGGCTCATGTGCGCGGTAGCCCGCCGCATGCAGCGGGGTAACAACACAGTCCGCCACATACGCAGTCAGCAGCCCGGCCGCCATCATCAGCAGCGGGCGCGCTCCGTAATAAAAACAACTGACCGCCAAAAGCGGGACAGTGCAAAACAAAATGTCCCAATAATAATCATAGTTTACACTTTTGGTGATCTTATCATGACGTTTTGGCATGGATACTCCTTTGGGGGTTACAGCGCCCGAACCTGTTTGGCCAGCGCGGCACGGTCCTGCGCCTTAAAGAACGCGCTGCCCATGACCAGAACACTGGCTCCGGCCTGGGCACACAGGGAGGCGGTTTCGGTGTTAATGCCGCCGTCCACCTCAATGCGGGGGGAAACACCGCGCCGGTTGCACTCTGCCTTGATGGCTGCCACACGGCTGACGGTTGTGGGGATGAACTTCTGCCCGCCAAAGCCGGGCTCCACCCCCATGACCAGCACCAGGTCCAGTTCATCCAGGTAGGGGAACACTGCCTGCGGCGGGGTAGACGGGCTGATGGTCAGGCCCACCAGGCACCCAGTCTCCCGCACAGCGGCAATGGTCTGCCCCACATGGTTGGGCACAGCTTCAATGTGGAAATTGATCAGGTTTGCCCCTGCTGTCGCAAAATCCTGTGCATAGCGTGCAGGGTCGGAGATCATCAGGTGAACATCATAAAATGCTTCCGGCACGGCCTTTTTCAGGCATTTCAGCACCGGCGCGCCATAAGTGATGTTGGGTACAAAGTGGCCGTCCATCACATCAAAATGCACCATGTCTGCACCGCACACCATAGAATCGGCCGTTTCGGCGGCAAGGTTGGCCAGGTCGGCAGACAGGATGGAAACACTCAATTCCGTCATTGCTTTGTCCTTTATCTCAAATTGCACCGCATCATTCCCGCCGCAGCGGTATTTGGAATCATGCGGTTTTGCTATAAATCCTGGTTTACGCCGGCCTTATGCTTTGTACTGGTTAATCTTATCCATCTGCACAGCAACGCAGGCCAGCGCGCTTTCAATTACCTTGTCCATATCATAGTACTTATACTCGCCCAGGCGGCCGCCGAACACAACGTGCGGCTCGGCATCGGCCAGTGCCTTGTACTTGGCGTACAGGGCGCTGTTCTTGTCATCGTTGACCGGGTAGTACGGCTCGTCGCCCGGCTTCCACTCAGCGGAGTATTCGCGGCTGATGACCGTCTTGGTGCCCGGCTCGGTGGAGCCGAACTCAAAGTGCTTGTGCTCAATGATGCGGGTGTACGGGGTTTCGGCATCGGTGTAGTTGATGACAGCGTTGCCCTGATAGTTGGGGCAGGCCAGCGTTTCGGTTTCAAAGCGAACGCTGCGGTACTGCAAGGTGCCCAGGGAGTAATCAAAATAAGCGTCAATGGGGCCGGTGTAGATCACACGGTCAGCCAGAGCATCCAGTTCAGCCTTGTTAGCCAGGTAGTTCACACCCAGGCGAACTTCCACACCCTGCAGCATGTTGGCCACCATCTGGGTGTAGCCGCCGTTGGGAATACCCTGATACAGCGCATTGAAGTAGTTGTTATCAAAAATCAGGCGCACCGGCAGGCGCTTGATGATGAACGCCGGCAACTCAGTGCAGGGGCGGCCCCACTGCTTTTCGGTATAGTGCTTGACCAGCTTTTCGTAAATATCGGTGCCGACCAGGTTGATGGCCTGCTCCTCCAGGTTTTTGGGCTCGGCGGTAAAGTGGGCAGCGCGCTGCTCCTCGATCTTTGCCTCGGCCTCGGCGGGGGTCACAACGCCCCACATCTTGTTGAAGGTGTTCATGTTGAACGGCAGGTTGTACAGTTCGCCCTTATAGTTTGCCACCGGAGAGTTGGTATAGCGGTTGAACACAGCGAACTGGTTCACATAGTCCCACACTTCTTTATTGTTGGTATGGAAGATATGTGCGCCATAGCGGTGGACATTGATGCCCTCAACATTTTCGGTGTAGATATTGCCGGCAATGTGGTCGCGCTTATCGATCACCAGGCAGCTTTTGCCTGCCTTGGTAGCCTGCTGTGCAAACACTGCGCCAAACAGACCAGCGCCGACGATCAGGTAATCATACTGTTTCATGGGGAACCTCCTTGTTATTTGGCAGAATGGCTGAACGGATCAGCGGAACGGTTTTTCCACTGCTGCACCTGCTGCAGGTGGAATTCAAAATCGCGGTCATCCTTTGTCAGCTGGCTGGAAAGGATCACGCCGGAAATAAACAGCAAAAGCGCCGCCACCAGTACGCAGGCACACACGATCAGCGTAGGGAAGCGCGGCACAAGGCCGGTGGCAAAATATTCGCCCAGAACAGGGGCCAAAAAGCACAGGCTGATAATGCCAAGCACCGCAGCCAGGGTGCTGAAAAAGCCGAACGGGCGGTAGTTTTTATACAGCCGTGCAATGGTGCGCAGCACGCGGAAGCCGTCCGAATAGGTATTCAGCTTACTTTCGCTGCCTGCGGGGCGGTCACGATAGTCAATGATCACATTCTCCACCTGCATGTTGCGGTGCAGGGCGTGGATGGTCATTTCGGTCTCGATTTCAAAGCCGCGGCTCAGCACCGGGTAGGTTTTGACAAACTGGTAGCTGAACGCACGGTAGCCCGTCATGATATCCTTGATTTGGCCGCCGAAGAGGTTGTTGGTAAAAAACCGCACCAGGTCGTTTCCAAAATTGTGGAACGGGCGTTTGTTCTGGGTGTAATAGGTGGAGGAAAGCCGATCCCCCACCACCATATCAGCCTGGTGTTCGGTGACGGCTTTGACCATTTCCGGGGCCGCTTCCGCCGGGTAGGTATCGTCGCCGTCCACCATGATATAGGCTTCAGCGTCAATTTCACGGAACATGCGGCGGATGACGTTGCCTTTGCCCTGCTGGTATTCGTGGCGCACCACGGCACCGGCTGTGCGGGCCAGCTCTGCCGTGCCATCGGTAGAGTTGTTATCGTACACATAGATCGTAGCTTCCGGCAGAACGCGGCGGAAATCCATCACAACCTTTTGTACTGTCTGAGATTCGTTATAACAGGGGATAAGAACTGCTATTTTATCCAATGATATTCACTTCCCTTTTGCGGGTAGATTTTTGTGTTTCAGGTGCGTGATTTTGGGGTATGCAGCGGGGTGGGTTATACAGCTTGATGCACGTAACATCTGTGCACAGCGTAGGCGCACCGCATGTTCCCCTGCGTAAGAGGTATTTCCCTATCCTGCAGGGCGAGGCAGCCCCACCCTGCCGAACCGTTATGTGCTTCTATTTTTCGGGGGCTGTCCCAACTGCTCTTACGCTTCCGCGCACTTTTTGATCTCGTCCAGCCAGAACCGTGCGGTTTTCTCCCAGCTGTACTTGGCCAGCACTTTGTCCGGCGGGGCCGCAGGCTTGGCAAACAGCGCGTCAAGGTCCACATCATAGTCATAGGGGTCAAAGTAGCGGGCGGTATCGCCATACAGCTCCGGCAGGCAGCTGGCACGGGCCAGGGCGATGGGTGCCCCCAGGCTGAGCGCTTCCAGCGGCGGAATGCCGAACCCTTCAAACACAGCGGGGTGCAAAAAGCCTTTGCAATTCTGCATCAGCGCTTTGTTCTGGCCGTCCGTCACATAACCGGGGTAAAAGATATTGCTGGTGTTTTGGGCAGCATCTGCTTCGGCGCTGCCAAAGGCAGCAAGGTCCTTGCCGCCGGCCACAACAAAGGTTTTATCCGGGTTGCGGGCGGCAACCTCGCGCACCCACTTAAAGTTTTTGTGCCCGGCCAGGCTTCCCAGTGCGTAATAGTATTCTTTTTTCTTCACGCTAGGCAGCTTGTCAAACACCGTCATATCCGGCTGGACGTTCTGCAGATGCTCCCAGCCGTTATAGGTCACACCGATCTTATCCAGTGGGATGCCCAACCGCTCGCTGATCAGGTGGCGCTGGTTATCACTGACGGTGAACACCCGCCGGGCAAACCATTTGGTGGAAAGGCAGTGGAACCAGAACTTGAAGCGGAAAAACGCACGGTCGGTTTTCATTACCAGGGGGCGGATATCATGCAGCACCACCACGCTGCGGCGGGTCATGAGCATATCGCTGGCAAGGCCAACGTAAAAGGCGTGGTGTTTGCGCAGGTAGCGCGGCAGCACCACCAGATTGTAACTATACTTAATGGCCTTGAGCGGAACAATTTTGATGTTTTTCAGTTCGGGCAGGTGCAGCGGGCGGCCATCGTCCCGGTAGCACAGCCGCACATCCAGGCCGGTACCTTCCAGCAGGGGGTCCAGCCGGGTCACAACTTCATACACAAAGCGCGGAATGCCCGTGATGGGGTCACACAGCACTGTGCCATTGATCACAATGGGGTTCACTCTTCGGCCTCCTTGGCGGTTTCGTGGTGAGAGCAGGCTTCCAGCTCACGCTGCCAGTCCGCATAGCGGCGGGTGCAGTAATCCCGCAGCTCGTCCTCAAAGCGCTGCTCGCTGAAGCTGCGGCTGTGTTCCCGGATCTGCTGTGGGGGATAATCCACGCCTTCGGTCTCAAACTTCTGGATGCAGGCTTCCAGGCTTTCGGGTGTCTGCTCGTCAAACAGCAGGCCGGTTTTGCCGTCCAGCACAGTCTCACAGGCGCCGCCGCGGCCAAAGGCCAGCACCGGGGTGCCTGCGCTCTGGGCTTCCACAGGGGTAATGCCAAAATCCTCCTCGCCGGGGAACAGGAACGCCTTGGCGCGCAGATAATAGCCGCGCACCTCTTCGTCGCTCAGGCCGCCGCCCAAAAAGCGGATGGTCGGGCCAGCCATGGCGCGCAGCTTGTCGCCCTCGCCGCCGCCGCCGATCACGATCAGCGGCTTGTTCAGCTTGGTGCAGGCTGCCACAGCCAGGTCAATCCGCTTGTACCAGGTAAAGCGGCCCACCACAAGGTAAAAATCCTCTTTGGGCACAAAGGGTTCTTCGTTGATATGCACGCAGGGGTAGATCACATCACTGTCGCGCCGGTAATATTTTTTGATGCGCCTGGCAATATAATGCGAGTTGGCGATAAAATAGTCCACCCGGTCCGCGGCGCACTTATCCCACTGGCGCAGCTTGAGCATCTGGCCGGGCATGACCGCCCGCACCAGCGCGTTGGCATTGTTGCGGTAGGTATAATAAAAATCCCAGACATAGCGGGTGGGCGTATGGCAGTAGCAGATATGCACGGCGTCCGGCCGGGTGATCACGCCCTTGCTGCAGGAAGAGCAGGACGAAATGACCATATCGTATTCCGAAAGATCCAGTGCTTCAAACGCGCGGGGCATCCACGGCAGCATGGCACGGTACAGCTTGGTGGCAAAAGGCAGCTTTTGGAGATAGGTGGTGCGGATATCATAATCCTTGAACCACGCAGGCATGTTGTTTTCGTCATAGACGAGGGTATAGATGGGTGCATCAGGGAAAACATGGTGCATACAGTCCACCACGCGGTCTGCACCGGCGTATGCCACCAGCCAGTCATGCACAATGGCTACCTTCGGCTTGCCGTTTTTCATCCTCAGCCCTCCTTTGGTTGGTTACTGGATCTTTTCATCGTTGACCATTTTGCCGCCAAACACGGTGCGGAACAAAATTTTGATATCCAGTGCAACGGTCCAGTTTTCGATGTACCAGATATCATAACGGATACGCTCCGCAATATCAGTGTCACCGCGCAGGCCGTTGATCTGCGCCCAGCCGGTCAGGCCGGGGCGCACCTGCTGGCGCACCAGGTAACGGGGAATTTCTTCCTTAAAATGCTCTACATGGAACGGGATCTCTGGCCGCGGGCCAACCAGGCTCATATCCCCTTTTAATACATTGAAAAACTGCGGCAGTTCATCCAGGCTGAATTTGCGGATAATGCTGCCGAACCGCGTTTTGCGCGGGTCGCTGTTGGTGCTCCAGGCCGAATCCTCGGCGGCGTTCACCCGCATGGAGCGGAACTTATACATCATAAAGGGGCGTTTGTTCAGCCCCACGCGCTCCTGCTTAAAGATGATCGGCCCAGGGCTGGACAGCTTGACGCCGATGGCTACCCCCAGCATGATGGGGCTGGTGAGCACGATCAGCACCAGGCTGCCCACCACATCCATGGCGCGCTTGATAAAGGCGTTCAGGATATTATCAAACGGCGTCTGCCGGATGTTGATGAGCTTACAATCGCCCAGCACATCAATGGTGGGGCGGGCGGGCAGGTAATCGTTATAAAACGGCACCATGGTAATGCGGGTGCCGTGCTTATCGCAGGCGGCAAAGGCGCGGGTCAGCATGTGCATCTCGGCGGCATCCAGGGCCACCACCACCTCGTCAATGCCAGGTTCATCCAGCGTAACTTCCATTTTGTCATATCCGCCCAGGTAGCGCACATCCAGGTCCGGGTTGGCATAAGGCGCCAGGTAGCCATCCACATGGAAGCCATAATACGGGTTATGTTCGAGTGCCAGCAGGTACTTGACAGCCATATCGCCGCCGCCGACCAGCAAGATATGGCGCAGGTCCTCCCCTTTCCGGTTACGGGCACGGTCATACCAGCGCTTGATCATCCGCTTGAAGATCAAAAAGCCGGTGCTGAACCCGTACAGCAGCAGCATGACCCCGCGGGAGAAGTTTTGCAGGCGGAAAACGAAGAGCAGCGCCATAAAGCCCACCACGCCCAGCGCGTTGCCGAACGCAATGGTGGTGCTGCGCTGCCACAGCCCCCGCAGGCGGGAGGGGTTATACAGCCCGCGGCTCCAATAGAGCAGCACCATCACCACGGCGTAGCCCGCCCACCCCAGGGCAACCATAGGGCTGCGGGCAATATCCAGTGCCGGGCCGGCGCCGCCCTCCTCAAAAAAAGGCAGCCAGTTAAAGCGCAGGAAATTGGCCAGCAGGTATGCGGCAATCAGCAGCACAATATCAATCACACTGCTGATCAAGCCCCTGATACGCTGATTTTCACTGAGCAATCCTGCTGCCCCCTCTCTGTACGCCATATTTCAATCGTTTTAGTATATCATAAAATTCATCCGGTTTCAACCAACGGCGGTTTTGCTGCGGCGCTGAAGCAGATTTTACAACTTTCCACTCCCGCTGCCGGACCTGCAGTTTTTTCCGCGTTACTCGAAGAAGTACTCCCAATCCTGATACGTCGCATTCACTTCAACTGCGTTTACCTGCGGGTACACGGTGCCGCTGCCGGATTTTGCCGTCAGCAGAATTTGCCCCACACCGTTGGAAATGGTGATAGGCACCTCGTAACTGTCGCGGTCGGTGGGCAGGTAGAAATCGCCCTGGTTGGTGTCGCGTTCCGCGGCGGCGCAGAGTGCGTTTTCCGTCACACAGGTCACATGCAGGAACTGCCGGTCAAACGGGTGGTCCATGCTGTCAGAGCTGACCAGCCCATAGTGCAGCGTTACATCCGCCACACCGCAAAAATCCGCGTCCGCCGCCGTTACGGTCACCAGCACAGTGCCATCTCCCTGCAGGGTGGCAGCGGTCGTGGTTTCCACGTTCAGATTGTTATCGGTTCCGGTGCGCTCCCAGAAAAGGTGCATGCCGCCGGACTGGAAGGTGTTTGCCACCGGCTGCCAGTAACGGTACAGCTCCCGGTAGAACCACCAGTTGGCGTTGCGGCTCCACCGCTCCGGCGGGGCCACCTTGGGGCTGGGGGTCACGACAATGTCAAAATTCCCCTGCTGGAAGGTTTGCAGGTACGCCAGGCGTTGGCGATCCCCCAGGGCATGGATGATGTAATCCGTGCCGGTAGGCTGCAACTGGCCAGTCATGGCTTCCAGCGCGCTGGAATAGGTGCCAAACAGCCGCTTGCCCGCCGTCAGTTCCTTTTCGGTTGCCAGCTTTTCGGCCTGGTCGCCGATCCAGCCGCCCAGCTCCGGCACAAAGGTATAGCCCTCGTGCCCGCCAATGCGGGTCTGCACCTGCCCAGCCATGCCGACGGCCAGCACAGCGGCCCCCAGCACCGCACAGCCTGCGGGCACAATGCGCGCTGCAACCTGCGGAAAGCTTACCTTTTGGCAAACCAGCAGCACCGCTTTGATGATACACGCCGGGGCCAGTACGGCAGCCAGTGCCGCCGCGCCGCCCGTGGGCCCATTGTTGGAGGCACTGACCATGCCGTACAGCAGGTTCCACAGCACCATGCCCAGTGTCAGGGCAAAGCCCCCGGCCGCCAACACAGCAGAGCGTTTGCTGCGGCAGACAAAAATACCGATGGCAAACGCCAGTGCCGCCGCAAGGCAGAACACTGCCGCGCCCGGCCAGTGCAGGTCTGCCACGCTGCACACCCGGTCGCTGAGGGTATTGCCGTAATACCAAGTCTGGTAAGCGCTGGTTCCGCGGGTCTGGCGCAGCCAGGCCAGCGGGTGCCCCCAGCTGATGAGCAGCACCGAAACGCCAAGCCCCACCACACTGGTAACGATGTAGCGCAGTGTCTGCACCACAATTTTACCGATGGAACTGCGATACAGCCGGATGAGATACAGCCCATACCCCAGCGCAATGGAAATATAGGCAGCGCCGCCCATATCATTGCTCCAAGGCACAAAAAAGCCTGCGGCAAAGGGCACCAGCACCGCCGGGGCCAACAGCCGCCTGCTTGTATCCTGCTGCCAGAAATGCAGTCCCAGCAGGATGACCAGTACCGCCAGTGTTAAAGCGGCGGAGCGCATCATGCGGGCGCTGTTGCCGTTGGCGGCGGCATAGCTCAGCAGGGTGTTCACCTGACCGGCAAACGGCAGGTTTGCCCCCTGCACATAGGCAAAAAACACGCTGCACAGCGCCAGCGCTGCCGCGCGGGCCGCACGGGCAGTGCCGATGACCACCAGGCAGACTGCCAGCACCAGCAGCTCAAAATAGAACCAGGTGCAAAAGTTTGTGGCAAACATGCTGCGGCCAAAGCTGTTGCCCAGCACCAGCAGCAAACCGCCCACGCTGTACAGCTCGCCCGCACCAAGGTAGACGGTAAAATCACGATAAGGTACCTGCCCGGCCAGCAGGTGGCGCACCGGGTTATAATTCTGGAAGTCGCCGTTCATGATCTCGTACCCGATCTCATAATTGGCGGCAAGACCGCGCACTGCGGCAAGCCCGGCCAGCACCAGCAGCAAAAACAGCCACGGTGCTGCGCGTTTGAGCTTTTGTTTTGCTGTCTGCATCAGCGGTAAAGGCCCTCCAGCTCATCCAGCTTTTTCTTCATTTCTGCACGCACGCTGGGTGGGTCCAGAATTTCGATCCCTGTGCCAAAGCCGGCCACCCAGCCGTAAAACCGGGGGCTGACCTGCACATTTACCACCACATTAAAGTGGTCGCCATCCGGGTTGCGCACCAGGGTAACCCCCGTGCCAAACCGGTCGATCATCGCCCCGGCCAGGCGGTTTTCGCACCGCATGGTCACTTTGCGCACCGGGCCGTTGAACATATCAAACATCTGCTGCATATACTGGTTTACGTCAAATTCGGCGTATTCCTCAGCGCCTTCACGTTCGGTATCCGGCAGCAGCTCCACCTTGCGCATTTTATCCACGCGATAGTGCTTCAGACGGCCTTCGGTATAGGCGATCATATAATAGTTTCCGTTTTCCCACACCATCACCCAGGGGCTGACGGTGTACAGCTGGCCTTCATGACGGGGCACCATCTGCTTTTGCAGGTCCCAGTCACAGTATTTGAACCGCACCTGGTTGCCCGCGGTGATGGCGCTGTGCAGGGTATCCACGCTGTAAAGGATCTTTTCCTCCTGGCTTTTCACCCGGCCGGAAACCAGCACCTTGCGGTCCAGTTCCTCCTGGCGGTAGCGGGAGGTGAACCGTCCCAGCTTTTCGATCAGCACCTTGCTTTTGCGCGCGGTGATGAACTTGCTGGCATACACAGCGTCCACCAGCAGTTTCAGCTCCGCCAGTTCAAACGGGGTATCCACCATATAATACCCGCCCCCGCGGCCGCGCTGCTGCACGATCTCAAAGGGGGTATCCGGCATTTCATTCAGGGTCTGGATATCATCATACACGCTTTTGCGCTCTGCCACAATGCCGCGCTCTTTCAGCAGTTCTACCATGCGCGGCACACTGATGGGGTGCTTTTCGTCGGTTTCCCGCACAAAAATTTCCAACAACGTAAGCAGCTTTAATTTTTGTCCTTCTTTACGGGGCATAAAGGCCGCCTCCCTTCCGGCAAAACAGACCGGCTTCCCGGTTATTTTTTATCAAATGCCTTGCGGCGCTCAGTGGAAAGGCGGAACATTTTTTCCAGCCCTTCGCGATCGTCATCCACCAGTTTCTGGCGCATGGTGGCAAGTGCATCACTGAACATATCGATCTCACTAATCAGGTTATCCTTGTTCCACAAGAACAGCTCCGCCCACATTTTATCGTTGATGCGCGCAATGCGGGTCAGGTCGCGGAAAGAGTCCCCGGTATACTTGGCAAGCTCGGTGTTATCGCTGGCGCACATCAGGCTGACGGCAATGGCATGGCACAGCTGGCTGACATAGCCGATCATGTGGTCATGCTCTGCCGGGCTGAGCACGCTAATGCGGGCAAACCCCAGTGTGCGGGCCAGGGTACGGCACCATTCAATGGCTTCCGGGGTGTTTTTTTCGGTGGGGGTAATGATAAAGTTTGCCGGGGCAAAGTTTACCTCGGCACTGTGGGCCACGCCGCTGGTCTCACGGCCGGCCATGGGGTGGCTGGCAATGAACTCCACGCCCTCCGGCAGCATCTGCTGCACCGGCTCCACCACGCCGCGCTTTACGCCGGAAACATCGGTTACCAGCGTGCCGGGGCGGACCAGGTGGCCGTACTGCTTGACCCATTCCAACAGCACAGTGGGGTACAGGCCAAAGATGATGTAATCCGCGTTCTGCACCAGGTCGTCAAAGTTTTCGTTGCGGCCCTCGCAGATATAGGCGTGTTCCAGCGCATAATCCAGCGTGCTCTGGCTGTGGGTAATGCCGGTCACGCGGTAGCCTTTCTGGCTGAGCACCTGGGCATATTTGCCGCCCAGCAGGCCCAGGCCCACAATTAAAAACGTTTTGTTTTTATCCATCCCGTCCATTTTGCTTTCACCCCTGATTTGTTACATGGGCCCCCAGGCCCTTGATGACCTCAAAGAAATCCGGCCAGCTTTTGTTGACCGCGTTGGCCCCCTCGATGACCGCCGGCTGGCCTGCGGCCAGGGCAGCAACGGCCATTGCCATTACAATGCGGTGGTCGTTATGGCCGTTCAGCGGCGCCGTGGGCTTGTGCAGGGCGCAGCCCTCAATTGTCAGGGTATCACCGTCCGCTTTTACCGTGCCGCCCATCTTGGCAAGCTCTTCCTGCATAGCGGCAATGCGGTCACACTCTTTAATGCGCAGCCGCCCGGCGTTGCGGATGATGGTGGTGCCGCTGCAGAAGCACCCCAGTGCGATGAGCACCGGGCCAAGGTCTGGGCAATCGGCCAGGTCGATCTCCACCGCCTTCAGCAGGCTGCGATGGAAGGTCACATGGCTGCCGCTGCGCTCAAACTTTGCGCCGCACTGCTTTAAGATATCCAGGATCACCCGGTCTCCCTGGTGGGAACCGGAGGGCAGACCCGTTATCGTAATGCCGCCCACAGTGCTGCCCAGCACGGCCAAAAACGCCGCCTGGCTGTAATCGCCTTCAACATCCATGTCTGCTGCCGCATAATGCTGCGGCGCTGCCACTTTGTAGGTGGCGGAGCCATCCTTGCGGGCGCGGACCGAAACTTTAACGCCAAATTTCTGCATCGCGTCTGTGGTCAGGTCCACATAGCTGCGGCTTTCAAAGGGAGCGCGCACCTCAATGGTGCTGGGGGCTTCCATCAACGGGGTGGCAAACAGCAGCCCGCTGATGAACTGGCTGGAGACATTGCCCGGCAGCGTAAAGGTACCGGGGCACAGGCGGCCAAAAATCGTAATGCCCTGTTCGTTCTGTTCAAAACGCAGCCCCTGGCGCTCAAACAGCTGGGCATAAATTTCCTGCGGGCGCTGCATCAGGCGGCCTGCGCCGGTAAAGCGCACTTTTTGGGCCGTCAGGCTGAACAGCGGCAGGATAAACCGCAGTGTGCTGCCGCTTTCGTTGCAGAACACCGGGCGGGTAATGGTGGCAAAACCGTCCGCATTGCCGCGGCCGGTAATGGTCAGCTCATGCTCGCCCCGCTCCACCTTGGCCCCCAGCTGCTGGGCAGCCCCCAACGTGGCCAGAATATCCTGCGAAAATTTCACATTGCCAATGTGGCTGGTACCGGCGGCCAGGGCCGCGCACACCACAGCGCGGTGTGCCGCGCTTTTGCTGGGCGGCACGGCAGCGGTTCCGGCCAGGCGGCCCGGTTCAATGGCTGCAACGGTTGCTTCCACGGTGTTCCCCTCTTTCGTGCCGTTCAGGCATCAAATGTTGTTTCAAGCGCCTGCACGGCGGTTTCTACTGTGTTTTCCAGGCGGCCGGTGTTATCCACCGCGGCATCGGACGCTGCGCGGTAAAGCGGCATCCGCTCGGCTTCCATCTTGCGCAGGGCGTCCAGCCCGGTGGAAAGCGGCCGCCCGCCGGTTGCCAGCCGTTCGACCGGGCGCTGCACCCACAGCACAGGGCCGTTCTGGCGCAGGGCGCGGGCGTTGCCCGGTGTTTTGATCACCCCGCCGCCGCAGGCGATGACCTGCCGTGTCTGCTTGCTGATCTCCGCCACAGCCTGAGATTCATACTTGCGGAACGATGCCTCGCCTTCACGCGCAAAGATATCCGGGATGGGCATTCCGGTGTTTTTCTCGATCACTTCATCCAGATCCACATAGGTTTTGCCCAGCGTTTTGGCCAGGGCACGCCCGATGGTGGACTTGCCGCAGCCCGGCATTCCGATGATGGCCACGTTGGAAAGATCTCGCTTGAGCTTGCGGTGGGTGTCAGCGATCACAGCTTCCGGCAGCTTTTGGCCGGTAAAGTGCTCCGCCGCGTACACTGCCTGCGCCACCAGCATCTCGAACCCACAGTAGGCGGGCACGCCAAGTTCCTCCGCACGGAGCAAAAGTTCGGTGCGGAACGGGTTATAAACGCAGTCCAGCACGGCTTCCAGCTTGGGGAAAGCATGCAGGTCCAGCAGGCAGCTGCCGTTGTTGGGGTACATGCCCGCCGGGGTGGTGTTGATAATGATATTGATTTCCGGGTGCTGCTGGGCTTTCTCATAGGTCAGGGCACCGTCCTTGCCGGTGCGGCTGGCGGTCAGCACCTGTTTGGCTCCGGCGTCCTGGCAGACAGCCGTGACGGTGTTGTGGGTGCCGCCGGTGCCCAGCACCAGCACCACAGCCCCGGCAAACTTCACGCCGTGGCAGCGGGCCAGGTAGGCAAAGCCGGTATAATCCGTATTATAGCCATACAGCTTGCCATCCCGGTTGACCACGGTGTTCACTGCGCCGATGGCCGCCGCACGTGGTTCCACCTCATCGCAATATGGGATGACCAGCTTTTTGTACGGGATGGTAACATTGATGGCTTTGAACGCCTTTGCCTGCATAAAGGCATGGGCTTCTTCCTCCGTGGGCAGCGGATGCAGCTCATAGGAATAGCCGCACACGGCCTCATGGATGATTTTGGAATAGCTGTGGCCCAGTTTGGCTCCGATCAGACCGTATTCCATGTTGCGCTTCCTTTCTGTTTGCTTCGGCTGTATTACTTTTGCCCCAGCGTACCGTAACGCACGGTCAGCAGGTCCAGCACGGCAAATGCTGCCAGGGTGTTCTGCACCACAGCAGCACGGGGCACAATGCAGGGGTCGTGCCGGCCCTTGATCTGCAGTTTTGCATCTGCCTTGGCGATATAATCCACGGTATCCTGTTCTTTATAAATGCTGGGGGTGGGCTTTACCGCCGTGCGGAACACAATGGGCATGCCGTTGGCAATGCCGCCATTGATGCCGCCGTTTTTGTTGGTGGCCGTTACCACTTTGCCGTTCCGCATGGTAAACGGGTCGTTTGCCTGGGAGCCGCGCAGGTCCGCAAAGGCAAAGCCCGCGCCAAACTCAATGCCTTTGACAGCGGGGATGGCAAACGCCAGGTGGGCGATCTCACTTTCCACACTGTCAAAGAACGGTTCGCCGATACCCGCGGGCACCCCGGTGATGACAGTTTCCAGAATACCGCCCACGCTGTCGCCCTCGGCCCCGGCTGCGCGGATGGCTGCCTGCATGGGGGCTTCTTTTTCGGGGTCCAACAGGGCAAAATGGCCCGGCTGTGGTTCCGCCATAATCAAACCGGCAGAGCTGGAAAGCGGAGCATCCTCCACCCCGGCACAGCGGGCAATGTGGGTATACACCTTAATACCGCGCTGTGCCAGAATGTGCTCACAGATCGAACCCGCAGCCACGCTGGCTGCGGTGATGCGGCCGGAAAAGTGGCCGCCGCCGCGGGCATCCTGCCAGCCTTCATATTTGGCATATGCCGTGTAATCCGCGTGGCCGGGGCGCAGCAGATCCGCCGTTTTTGCATAATCTCCGCTGCGGGTGTTGGTGTTGCGGATCATCATGGTGATGGGGGTGCCGGTGGTATGGCCGTTGACCACACCGCTCAAAAACTCCACCACATCCGGCTCGGTGCGGGCGGTGGAAAGCCCATCTCCGCGGGCGCGGCGGCGGTCCATCCGCTCGGCGATGTACGCTTCATCCACCGGCAACCCCGCGGCCAGGCCGTCCAGCACAGCGCCGACGGCGGCACCGTGGCTTTCGCCAAAAATGGTCAGGCCCAATGCATTGCCAAAGGTATTTTTCATCGGCTCAGTCCTCGTTTTCCTTGATGCCAAGCAGGGCGGGCAGTTCGGTCATGGGAATCTTATCGGCGCGCCAGCAGCCCAGGCCGGGCACCTTGATGACGGTAATGGTGCTGCCCGCGCTCTTTTTGTCGTGCTGCATATAGCTCAGCACCTTATTTTTGTCCACACCCGTGCGGGTGGGCAGGCCCAAAGTGCGGTAGATGGCGCGGGTGCGGCGCACAAGGGATTTATCCTCGATCATAGGCAGCATGCCAAGCGCCACGCACTCGCCATGGAACAGGCCGTTGGTGCGGCGGCCTCGCACCCCCTTGACAGCCTCAATGCCATGGCCGATGGTATGGCCAAAGTTCAGGCAGGCGCGCTGGCCCTGCTCGTGCTCATCGTTTTCCACCACGTTCTTCTTCACGCGCAGGGAACGGTAGATGATGCGCTCAATGTTTTCTTCGGGGTGTTCACACTCAAACAGGGCAAACAGCTCCGGGTCAGCAATCAGACCCGCCTTGATGGCCTCCGCCAGGCCGTTGACAAAGTGGCGGCGGGGCAGCGTTGCCAGGGCATCAAAATCCACCAGCACCACCTTGGGCTGCCAGAAAGCGCCAACAATGTTTTTGGTTTCGCCCAGGTCAATGGCGGTTTTGCCGCCAATGGAGGAATCGATCTGGGAAAGGGTGGTGGTGGGGCAGTTGACAAAATCAATGCCGCGCATATAAGATGCCGCGCAGAACCCGCCCAAATCCCCCACAACGCCGCCGCCGACGGCCACCAGCAGGTCCTTGCGGGTCATGTTGAACTCCAGCATGGCCTGCAGCACCTGGCCATACACTTTCAGGCTTTTGCTGGCTTCGCCCTGGGGCACAGTGTACACCATTCCATTGGGGCACTGGGCCAGCACGGTCTGGGCATACTGCTCCGGTACGCCGGAATCCGTCAGGATAAACACCTTGCGGTTGGCAACATTGGCAAACTGGTACAGGTTGGCCAGGCACCCGCTTTTCAGGATGATATCATAGCTGCGGCTGCCAAGCTGCATGGTCAATTTCATAACAATTCCTCCCGTGTTTTTCCGTCATTTACAGGTCAAATACACCCAGTATCCGCACCGTGCGGCACACGTTTTCCAGCTCATGCACCAGCTTGGCGCAATCGTCCGTTGCGGCATTGGCCGGGCAGACAAGCTGAACATAAAAATAATATTCAAACTGAACATGGGGCAGCGGACGGCTTTTGATGGTTTCCATGTTAAAGCCGCGCTCGCCGATGATCTGGATCACCCGCGCCAGCCGCCCCGGCTTGTGGTCCACCGTAAACAGCATCGAAAGCCGCTGCCCCGGTGCGGCGGCGATTGGCTGCCGCTGGGCGCCCTCTTTTTCAATCACGATAAAGCGGGTGGTGTTGTCGCCGTCCTCGTTCACGCCCTCGGCCAAAATCTGCAGCCCGTACAGCTTGGCTGTTTCGGCGGAAGCGATAGCTGCCAGGGTTTGGTCGCCCTGTTCCGCCACATAGCGGGCGGCATCCGCTGTGTTGCCCCAGGCTTTGGTGGCAAAGTGGTGCAGTTTCAAGAATGGCCCACTCTGCGCCAGCGCCTGCTGGTGGCTGATGACCGTTTTGATCTCGCTCAGCTGCGCGCCCGGCAGCGCCAGCAGGTCCTGCCGGATGGGCAGGTCGCACATGCGGGCTACTTTCAGGCCGGGGTGGGCATACAGCAGGTCCAGCACAGCGGAAACATCGCCCGCGTTGGAATTTTCAAACGGCAGAACGCCGCAGTAAGCATCGCCCCGCTCCACGGCTTCCACTACCTCGTTCCAGGTGGAGTACGCCTGTGCCTTGGCAAAGGGGAACAGCTGACGCAGCGCAATGTGGGACCACGCACCCTCCACCCCCTGGTAGGCGGCAACATCCTGCCCAATCAGAACATGCTGGTACGCGCGGGAAACCGCCAGCGCTTTTTTCAAAAATTCGCGGTAATAGGGCTGAAGTTCCGGGTTCTGCACGCGGGCGGTATTCTTTTCCAGCACAAGGGCTTCGCGTGCCGGGTCAAACACCTGTTTGCCGGTGCGCGCCTTGTACTGTGCCACCTGGCCCACTGCCTGCATACGCTGTTCAAACAATGCGGCCATATTTGCGTCGATCTCGTCAATCTGCGCACGGGCCTGTTGCAACTGATCCATAGACAGGTTCCTCACATTCCATGGTTATTCATATTTTACTATACTATAAAACGGTCTGTATCGCAATAGGGCACCATCAAAAAAAGCAAAAAAGCAGGGCCGAAGCCCTGCTTTTTGATTGAAAGAATAGTGAATAAAGAATAATGAATAATTTTGGTGGACCGCGGCGCGCAACGCCGCTCAGAAAACATAAGCTTCCTGCCATTCTTTTATGCGTGCCCGCAGCCTAATATCTCAATCCGTGCCGCAGGCACACCTTCATTTTTCTTTATTCTTTATTACTTTTTAATTTCTTTTCCTCTTCCCTCGCCTTCCGCACCAGATCCTCAAAGCTTGGCATGGGGGTAAAGATGCGGTGGTAGGGGTTTTCCGGCATGGGGGCCGGCTTTTTTACCGGGCGGTAGCGCATCACTGCTGCCCCACGGTGGAAACGGCACCCGCGGTCAAGATGTTCCACAGGGCATCATAGGTTTCGCTTTCCAGCGCGGTTTTGTCGGTATAATACGCGCGGCGGCCTATGTAGGTGTTTTTCATGATGTCCTGGTTTTCGCCCTGGAGGTCATCCACCATCGTCAGGCCGGTGTAGGTGCCCAAATCCAGACCGGTCAGAGCCGGGCAGTCCGTCCAGCGGTAAACCATCTTGGTCCAGTCCACAATCACATTATCATTTTCATCCACATTCTCCGTGTCGGGCATGGTGCCATCCAGGTACTGCAAATCGCCGGTGGTTTCCGCAAACTGCTGCGCGTAATCGGTATCCTGCATGATAAAAATGTAAGGCCCATCCTCACTGGATAAATCCGCCGAAAGCCGGGTCACATCAGCCATCTGGGTGTATGCATCGGTGTTTTCGCTCTCGGAATCAAAATCCAGGTTATACTGCACCAGCTCCACTACCACCTTGCCGTCGCCATTGCGGTCATCACAGTAGGCGGCCAGCGTGTTTTCCAGGGCCGTTACCGTATCTGTCGGCAAGTTGCTACTGCCCACATAGCCAACGCGGTAGTCCGGCCGCACCCGGGTAACAACATCGTGCACCATCCACACCACCAGCACCACGGCGATGACCGCAATGCCAACGTACAGCTTGTGGTAATACCACCAGTTGGCAGCTTTTTCCTGTTTGGTATATTCTTTTTTCGATTCGGGCGTTTCATACTGTTCAACGCTGTCTTTTGTGACCCATGCCATCTTAAAAACTCTCCTAATCTTTTTAACGTAAGTGGTATTATACCATAAATTTATGTTGGAATTGTAAAATTATTTTGACCATCCCGTGCCCGCTGCCTTGCATAACCCGCTAAAAAACGCTATGATAAACTTGTAATATTGTAAGCAGGGCTGCAAAAGCTGCGGCAGCGCACTGCCGCCCAGTCCGCTTACCCCCAATTAAGGCAACACCGCACAATTCCCGCCTTGCGGCTTAAGCACCGCTCCGGCAGCTG
>ERZ857775.1911-NODE-1911-length-22138-cov-10.954852_pt1 | contig 22138 bp, 11 predicted proteins | sample MGYA00519698_ERZ857775 | MGnify/ENA primary metagenome ERZ857775 (study PRJEB31778, sample SAMEA3449363) | human gut metagenome | biome: human gut; feature: human-associated habitat; material: faeces | place: United Kingdom | collected 2010/2012 ...
GTTTATACATAATGCACCCCAAAAGTTTTTTGTCTAACTTTTGGGGTGCACTTCATTGTAGCGAGGGTTATTTTACATTTAGAGAGCATGACGTTCTCTTTGAATGGCAGTGAAAGACCTGTTCATTTGATGTGGGTTAATGTTGGATGGGATTGTCATTCCATCCGCTATTTTTACCTAAAGTACGCTGTTTCCAATATTTTACCTTGCTATTAGGAGTTCCGGAATAAACAGTTGGGACATTTACTTCTTTATCACTGTTGAGCTTAACAATATATTCTCCGTCTGTGATTGTGGTAAACGTAATCACATTATTCTTCTCAATTTTATATTTTACTTTGTTTTTATCATTGACTGACATCACCACAATATCATTAACTGGCCATGGGTTTTGAACTCTGCAGATATTTCCTTTCAGACTTTTTATTCCTATCTGGGTTACTTTGGTTTGTTCATCTCTTTCGGACGATACAATGAATGCTCCTCTTGCCAGTAAGGTGAAAGCTATTCGTGTTGTATCCCATGCTGCTGGTATTGCAGGAAATACTCTGATTTTGTCTTCATTACTTTGGAGCATCATCTCATTCATTGCTGTACTATAATTGCTTATAGGCTCCATTCCGCATTGGAAGAAATCATGTGAACGGATAGTGTAAATATGCCCCAACAAGTCGTGAACGGATTGGAGGTCATAAATATTATCCGGATATCCGGTGACATTGTGCATCAGTCCTTGTGGATACATTTGATGGATGTTCACTCCATTCATAAGGTATTTAAGAGCTTCGTCTCCAAGTCCCATTCGTGCTGCAATTTCCGGGAGAGGGTAGTGTGCATTTGCACTCTCACGACATTTCAGTAAATTGGTTATAGCTTTTCCCATGCGCGAATCTTTATCATCAATGCCAATCAGACCTGTTGGAAAGGCACTTGATCCGGCACTCGCCCACATCCAGGGAGAGTATCGTAACTCTGTATAGTATTCTTCCGCCGGAGCGATAACTTCTCCACATGATTCAAACGGCTCGTAAGAAATCTTCCATAAGTGATTCAATACGTGTTTCCATTGGGCAATTTTATCTTTGTCCGTCTTTAATAGAGTAGCTGCTTTGATACAATTTCTGAAAAGCTGTTCGATGCAATTCCTGTCACTAATCGTATTCTTTACATAGCTGATATCTGCTGACTCATATAAAGAAGAAAGAAAATAGAACTCTTTCTTTTCTGCATCCCATTGTAATTTCTCGAGATAGAAATTAGCAGCCTTTTTCATGAAAACGTATGCTTTGCTTTTCAGAAAGTCTTTGTCTCCGGTGAACGCATAGTAATCCCAAAAGAGAGAAGCTATTTGTGAAGCAGGAGTAAAGTTGTTTCTCATATCTTCACGGTCTTTCCCTGTCTGCTCTCCGGTGAAACAATGGGCTTCAGTGATAAGTAATGCATCATCTGATGCTCCATATTCTTTTGCGAGCGTTTCTCCCGATGGAATCATCTTGAAGTATGTGTCGAGATACGGGGTCATTAGTTGACAGTCATTCTGCGCACATAATCCCCAGTATTGCTGTTGTGTATTCCAATGATGAGGAGTTACCCAATTCATGACATCGCGATTCCAACGCCACAATCCTCCATTGAATGCAACAGGAAATTCTCCTTGTGAACCGGCAGCCATCAGGTATCTGCGCAAATAATAGATGTTTTCAAGATAATCGTCTCCTAATTTCATGAAAGCATTAGACCAGAAATTTTTGTACCAATTATCTTTATCTGCCTTTAATTGTTCAATGCCATCTGTTTCCGCTTCATCCAGTAATTTTCGGGCAGCTTCTACAGGAGCCTTATTCTCACGATCTGTCACTACACTAATCAGGACTATGAACTTGTTTTTAACCGTTTTCTGTTCCATGCGATGCGAATTGATAATCACAGGCGAAGCCGGTTCTTTTATGATTCTGCACGCTACGGCGAAATGCAGTCCGTCGCCATTTTCTTCAATAATCATATCATTGCCGTTGAGCAATGACTGGGTTTTGCCTATGCCTATCTTTGGATCTTTGGGAAATCGTCCGGCATACCATCCGGAGAAAGAACGACTGTCGAGCCTTTCGAGTGAAACGGTTGCTTTCTGTTCAGCTCCTGTTAGCTCTTCATTGGGCAGGTTTTCACATTCCAGTATCCATACGTTTCGATCATGAGCCAGCCAGGTCCGGATAGTGGTTGTCGAATAAGGAGTGGCGGCTTTATAAGTCGTTTCACCTTTCTGTAATGATAATCGTCCCTCAAAGTTCTTCAAGTGTATCCAGCTAAAAACAGGAATACCGAAATCTATCTTTAGACGCGCTGCATGCTTTAGGACGGATAGTTCGTTTTCTTCCTTATCTGGTTTGCTCCATAAATCGTTTTTATTTATCTGGAGTTCAATACCATTATCGTTGTTCCAGATCATGCCTCCTATGTTCCCGTTTCCCATAGGAAACCCCTCGGCTTCTAATTGAGTCGGAGAAAAATAAACGATATCATGTTTTGACAGATAACTTTCATCAACTCTGAAAGGAGAGGAGGACATATTAAGATATTTGTAGTCTGCTCTATCTTGCGCATTGAGACAAGTGCTCATGAATATCAGGAAAAGTGAAATGAACGTTGTTCTCATGGTATTAATTTTTGGGGGGCTTTTAAGAAATATGTGCTAAGTTCATTTATTTAGTCATGATATGTATATCTGACGAAATCAAACAATCCGGAATTTTCCTGCTGTGCCGGTCGGTCTCCAATAAATTTAAGATTCTCTACACTGCAAAAAATATGGAATGCAATGTCTTTTCCAAATTTCAGTTGAAGTTCATGTTTGGGCTCGTTGTCTATTAACCAGGTGATGTAATAGTTCCCATCTTTTAATGTCAGATCAATTTCGAACAGATGCCATCCGGTCTTGATTACTACAGGAACAGAAGAAAAAGGATATGCCTGCGATGTCATATAAGCAATCATTTCGTCCGGAGCGGCATTTAATTCCCTGCGAACTGTATCTTTGCCATATCCGACTTCAAAATCCAATTCATGTTGGTCGTCATGGTATATCCACGAACCTACGCTGCATTGATCTCCTATTCCCATTTGTGGGATATGAGTGCGCCAGGTATATCTTCCTGTTGTATAAATCCGTTCTACAGTGCGAACCTTTTTCCGGTCCACCGAATTAGCCCGGGTAAAAATCCGTAAGTAACCATTCTCTAATACGCATTGATTATCCGGGTTGTCATCCTGATGTCCATATTCCCATCCATCCAGATTATTGAAGTTCCATTCTTTGTTTGGCGGATTTTTAGTACTGATGTTATTGGTCTGTTGCTGTGCAAAACAAACGCTGCAAATGCATATGAGTGACAGAGTCAAATAGCAGTTTCTCATAATAATTGAATTTAAGTGTATTCGTTTTCTTTAAGTTGCTTCGTTGCAAAAGTAGTCGAATACCCTATTCTGCTCATCAGATTTTAATCATTTCAAATCATGAAACGTCCAAATCTGCACTGAAAATCCTAATCGCTCTGTCCCGGAAAGTATAATTTCTATATAAATGATAGACTAAAGTGCTGAATCTACTCTGATTGTTGTTGGGTAGAACCGTGTTGCGCTCTGAATTGAGAAGGAGTCATTCCTTTCATTTCTTTAAATAACGTACTGAAATATCGTTGATAAGTGAAACCTACCTGCTCTGATATTTCAGTAATGCTCATGTCAGACTGAGTTAAAAGAATGATTGCTTTGTCAATTCTTCTACGATTGATATAATCGTTTGCTCCCATGCCGGTCAGTTCCTTGATCTTATTATATAAGGATGTCCGGCTCATTGCCATTTGAGCAGTCAGGAATTTCACATCCAAATCTGGTTGAGACAGATTCTGATCAATCATTTCATTCAATTTAATCATAAATTGTTCATCTGCATTGCTGAAAGTAGCCTCTTGCGGAGACAGGATGAATTGATTGCCCCTGTATCTGGACTTAATATATTCACGATTTCTCATCTGATTCTGGATCACGCTGAGGAGCATTTCCATTTCAAATGGTTTGGGTAAATAGGCATCAGCTCCTAATTTGTATCCTAACATCTGGCTTTCAGAATCGGCTCTGGCGGTAAGCAGGATGACAGGGATATGGCTAATATTCAGATTCTCTTTAATTTCCTTGCATAGCTGATAGCCATTCATTTGTGGCATCATTACATCACTTACTATAATGTCCGGTTGCTGTTGCTTAATAACTTCCAGTGCTACCAGTCCATTTTCTGCCTGATAGATCTTCTTGAATTTATCCTTAAGGGCACTTTTTAAGAATTCCCTTAAGTCCTGTTTGTCTTCTACAATCAACAGCGAATATCCTTGTAGAGAGAAAGAACCGGATTCTATTTTCTCTTCTTCCTCCGGAGAACTTAAAAGTTCATTAAGGTAGGAATGTTGAGGACATGATACTTCCTGCTCTTGTAGATTAGCCGGTATTTCATAAAAGAATGTGGCCCCTCTGTCTTCATTATTGAAAGCCCCCATCCTGCCTCCATGCAGGTCAATCAACATTTTAGCATAAGATAAACCGATTCCACTTCCTCCCTCATTATGTTTGCCTTGGTAGAAACGGGTAAAGAGCTTTTTTATATCTACATTATCCAATCCGATTCCCTGGTCTTGTACGTGTACCTGTATACTTTCATTTGTACGGATTGTTTTTATGACGATACGAGTCTGATTGGGGCTATATTTCAAAGCATTCATAATCAGATTGGAAAGAACAACTCTGCATTTGGTGTCATCATACGCGATATGTTGTATGCTGTCGTCAAAGTCGTATGTAATTTCAATTTCTTTGGCCTTCGATGCAGTTTGAAATGTTTCTGCCACTTCCTGTATCCACTTGTGCAAAGGATGTGAAGAGATGTGTAGCACTTCCTGTCCTACCTCCATTTTGCGTGCATCAAGCACAATGTTGATAATATCTTTCATCTGATTCGCCTGTTTGAATGCCCCCTGTAGATATTCCGGTAGCTCGTCTTGCTTCACCTCTTTATTGAGAATTCGTTTCAGGGAAGCATAGATGAGTGTCAAAGGGGTGCGTAGCTCATGGCTGATATTGATTAAGAAGCGTATTTTCTCTTCATATATCTTCTTCTCATGTTCCCGCATCTCACGTTTCAGCCGATTCTCTTTTTTTCTTATCAAACTAAAGAAGACTACTCCTGCAACTAGAAATGCAAAGAAAATGCATAGTATAATAAACCAGGTAGATTTCCACCAAGGAGGTGAGACCATAATAGTTAATAATTCTGTTGGTTGGATCCATTCTCCGTTAGGTGTATCACAAGACACGTTGATGGTATATTCTCCCGGTGCCAATGTTCCTAGTTCCAGGGTGTGAAGGTAACTGTCGATGACCATCTCATTCTTTCCTACAATGGTATATCGGAAAAGATGCTTTCGGAAAGAGCTTTTTTCGTCGGCAATCACTTGAATATTGAACGATGAATGATTCCAGGGAATGGAGATATACCTGTTTTGTATTTGCTCCAAAGTTGATTTACCATTCAACTTTGCGTCAAGCAGTTTGAGGACGGGTGACGAATTATTCTCAAAAACAATATCTGTGTTGATTCGTACTAATCCCATAGTACCTCCCATATATAGGTTTTCGGTACGTAAAACCGGGATGGGGGTAAATATTAATTCGTTGGAAGGCATTCCGTCTGATTCGTCAAGGATTACAAAACGCTTTTCGTTAATGATATAAGCAAAAAACATATTTTGGGCACCTATCCAGACCCTTCCTTTTTTATCGTAAGCAAGGCTTGATACGCTGTTGAATAAATTGGTTTGTATAATCTCTGTTGTTTCTGTCTGTTTATTGTAGTATAGCAGTCCAAAATTGCTGCCTATCCAGAAGTTGCCTTTATCATCCCTGCATGCAGACGTGAAATCATTCCCTTCTTCTACGCTGACCAGCGACATAAGTTCGTTCTTTTTCATGTTGAGCCGGAACAGGTTGTGAGTTCCCATTAGATATAAGTCAGTATCATCAGCATAAATGGCTTGCATGCCTATTTTGCGTTGCTCATCTATTTTAGGAGCATGAAGGACGAGAGTCTGACGGTTTTGCTTATTATAGATGTATACTTTGGCTCCCAATATATAAATGTTGTCTTTGGTGGCGTATAAGTTCACTAAGTCGCCAGATGAGAATTCTCTTTTGGAAATAGAGTCATTGATGATAGGGAAAGACTTCATCTGTGCAGTTTTCTTGTTGAAAATATATATCCCTTTATTGAAACATGATATCAGTAGTTCATTATCCGAAAAGTTTGTGATAGAGGTGATCTTATCTCCGTATGTAGAAGGGAAATGGCGGAATGTGGCAGTTTTCTGTTCAAATGCGTTAATGCCTCCTCCGTCGGTTCCTATCCAGAGCAATGTATCTTTGTCCTCATAGATGCTGACAACAGTTCGCTCGCTAATTCCTTGCGTATTGATCAGCGGATCGTCCTTATAGGTCTTGATGAATACTTTCTTGATACCGAACATTCCTCCACGGATGCTCCCGGCCCAAATATTATCCATCTGATCTTTGTACAGGCAGTAAATGGAGTTGTTCGGCAGCGATTGCTCGTCACCGGAGATATGCTTTAGATAGGAGAACTCCATGGTCGGCAGGTCAAGTATGTTGATTCCTCCTCCGTCTGTAGCTATCCAAAGTTGGTTTTCTTTTTCAAGTAAATCGAAGACGACATCATTATTGAGCCCTGAATTCTGTGTGGACAGGTCGAATAGTTTTTTCCCTTCTTTGGAATAGCAGACAATCCCTTTGCCATAGAAAGATACCCAAAGTCGGTTTCCGGAGTCCACAAAGATGGTATATATCTCATGCTCGCTGACAAATGGGCAACGGTACATCTTCTTCTTTGTCAGGTCGCACATCCAAAGTCCGTCTTTCCGGCTACTGGCTATCAATAACCCGGGTTTCCATAGTAAAATACGGTTGATGCATTTGTGCTGATCGCCGTTAATGTTCGGGAAAACAGGTTTGATACTTTTGTCTATCCAATTGTATTTGTATAGTGTCTCTTCTCCTCCAAACAGGAAACCGTCATCAGTTTGGTAGTACGACCACGCCTGAAATATATTACCTTTATATAGTAACGGATGGAATTGATTTTCTGTCTTGTCATAGATGGCGACCCCTTTGTTGGTGGAAACATATAGATGGCCGGTAGGGGCTTCTGCGATGAAACGGATATAATTGTCCGGCAACGTGTTAGGTTGTTCCCGGTCATGAAAATAACTTTTCAGTTCAGATTGGTCATAGCTGTTCAGTCCCCATTTGGTTCCTATCCACATCACTCCCAAATGGTCTCTGTGGATGCATTGCACTCTCGACTGTGACAAACCGTGCTCTAGAGAAATCTGTTTGAAGTAATAGTCTTGTTGTTCGCTGATTACAGGAAGCGCAAAGAATAATATCCAGATTAGGATTAGGTATCTCTTGAATGTTTTTTTTCGGAACATAGCATGATTATTTGTTGAGCAAATATAAGGTAAGTTGTATTACTACACAATAATATTATCCTTTTTTATTCATCCGATTCATCTGATGTTCATGAATAATAAGAGAAGTACTTCTTTTTGGATAAATGAGGACTTTATTTGAATCATAATTGATTTGTTTTTTTTTGCTTGAGTATACATTTGCGCATCGCTTTGAGGTATACAAGGTAAAAGACCGCAGGATAATTTTTGAGAAATCTAATACGAGTATTAACCATTAAAAGTCAACTATGAATTCATCATGAAAGGAACAGCGGAAAAAGGAAATAATGTCGGGAGTATTTTTCTCCGTATGTAATGTCAATAAACTCCTGAATAATCTAATATTGTTATACTCTAATTAATAAAAAGTATGAATGGTTTAAGAAAAACACTTGGTTGCTTGTTGCTTTTACTTTTAGCAGCCGTTACATCTGTTTATGCGCAAAGCACAAAGGTGTATTCGGGTACTGTGGCAGACGCTGACAGCAACGATCCCATCATTGGGGTCAACATCACCCTTAAAGGAACATCAACAGGTACGATTACAGATGCTTCGGGCAAGTTCTCGATCAATGCTCCTATTGGCTCTACACTGGAGTTATCCTATATTGGATATGTGACTAAAGAAATCAGATTGGATGGAAATTCTGTTTTGAATATTGTGATGAAGGAAGACCAACAACTACTAAGTGAAGTGGTTGTCATTGGTTATGGTACCATGAAGAAATCCGATATTACGGGTGCTATAGCTTCCGTGTCTTCCAAGCAATTTAAAGACCAACCGGTGAAGCGCATGTCGGATATCCTGCAAGGACGTACTTCCGGTGTAGCTGTAACGAATATGGATGGCCTTCCGGGTGGTGGTGTCAAAATCCGTGTTCGCGGAACAACTTCTATCAACAAGAGTAGCGATCCGCTGTATGTTATTGATGGCGTTGTGGCTGGTGGATTGGATGTGAATCCTGTCGATATCCAATCTATAGAAGTCTTAAAAGATGCTTCGGCAACGGCAATCTATGGTTCGCGTGGTGCTAATGGCGTAGTGCTGGTCACCACCAAGAAAGGAGCGGAAGGTAAAGTGCAAATCTTTGCAAGTGTGGATATCGGTGTATCGAATATCGTTAAGAAATACGATTTGCTGAATGCTTATGACTATGCGAACGCTTTGAATGATTACAAAGGCAGCGGTACTATTTCTCCGGAAGATCTGGAGGCCTATAAGAATGGGACTAAAGGTATCGATTGGCAGAATAAGATGCTGCAAACTGGTATCAGCCAGGATTATAAATTGGGTGTATCGGGGGGATCAGCAAAAAATAAGTACTATATCTCTGCAAATGTATTGGATATGACTGCTATGACCATTACTACAAAGTATCAGCGGGCGCAGTTGAGAATCAATCTGGATAACGAACTAACCAAGTGGTTGACGCTTTCTACCAAAATTAGTGCTGGTCGGTCACATAGTCACAATGGCAGTATAGATATGATGACCTTCCTGAATTATTCTCCAACAATGGAGATGTTCGAAGATGTGGAAAAAGGGGTTTACAAGAAGGACCCGTTCAACTCCGTTGACCCTAATCCTTACGGTAAGCGTATATTGAATAAAGAAGATTCTTATAGCTATAATTTCAATGGAAACATGGACTTGATGTTCAAGATCATAGACGGTTTGACGCTATCGGTGCAAGGAGGTGTGAACTATTCCAATAGTCCGAGCTATACCTTTAATTCATCATTGGTGCAGCCGGATGCAATTAGCGGAATGGCCAATAGTAACTCAACGAATGTTTTTTGGCAAAATACCAACAATGTAACGTATGACAAGACTTTCGGCGACCATCACCTCACTGCAACAGCTGTTTTTGAAGTTAGTGGTTCTGAAGGAAGATCGTTGGGAATCACCGGTACCGATCTGCAAAATGAGTTTGTAAGTTATTGGAACGTACAGAATGCAAAAACACGCGATGCCACTAATGGTTATTCCGCAGATGCTCTCGTGTCAGGACTTGCACGTGTGATGTACAGCTACAAGGGACGATATATGGTAACCGGTACTTTCCGTGCCGACGGCTCATCTAAATTCCAGAAAGGTAATCGTTGGGGATTTTTTCCGTCGGCTGCGTTGGCTTGGGATATTGCCAAAGAAAACTTCATGAAAGATCAGAATATATTCCAGCAGTTGAAGTTGAGAGGAAGTTTCGGTATTGTAGGTAATCAGGGTATTGCTTCTTACAGCACATTGGGAATGTTGGCAACAACCAAATATGATGGTTGGGGTACAGATAAGGTACATACAGGCTATTGGACAGGTAACCTGGCAACTCCGAACGTGACTTGGGAAAGTACGTATCAATATAATGTCGGTTTGGATGCAAGTGTCCTCGACGGACGTCTGAACTTTTCATTCGAGTGGTTCAGGAAAGATACAAAAGACTTATTGCTTCAGAAAAAGGCTCCTAATTACAACGGTGGCGGTACATTCTGGGTCAATCAGGGCGAAATAAAGAATTCGGGTATTGAGTTCACTGTCAGCGCTACTCCTCTAGGCAATAAATACCCGGTAGGATGGGAAACCTCATTCAATGCTTCATATGTGAAGAATGAGATCGTGGATTTGGCAGGAGATGATTTCATTGTTGGGGATAATAATACGGGATGGGGTGCCGGTCCTATTGAAATAAAGAAAGTGGGCTATCCTCTCGGTTCTTTCTACCTTTATAAATGGAAGAATTTCAATAGCGAGGGTGCTAACCTTTATGAACGTCAATCTGATGGTAGTTTGACAACCAGTCCGACAGCCGATGATTTGACCGTGACAGGACAAGCCGAGCCGAAATGGACATTTGGATGGAATAATACACTTACTTATAAGAACTGGGCACTCAATATCTTCATCAATGCCGCAGTGGGACAGGACAGACTGAACATGAGTCGCTTTGGAATGGCTTCCATGGTAGGTAAATACCGATTTATCTCTCTCGCTGACGCCTATAATAAAGGTTGGGATAAGGTCGAGAATAAGGCGGATGCTATGTTTGCAAGCCATAAAAATCCTAATAACAAGAATTATGGAGATTCTGATTTCTGGCTCGAAGATGCGTCGTTCGTGAAATTGAAAAACATAAGTCTTTCATACACTTTCCCCAAAAAGGTAACAAAAATAGCCGATATTCAACTGTCTGTCAGTGCACAGAACTTGTTTACGCTGACCAAATATACAGGTATGGACCCGGAAGTTTATAGCTCCGACTTCTACAATGGTGTGGACTTGGGAGCCTATCCTGTGCCACGTACATTCACCTTTGGTATGAAACTTAACTTTTAATCTTTAAAATATGATCTATATGAAGACAATATATCGAGCATTGAAGAGCACCGGATTAGTACTGTTGGCACTTTGGATGGTATCCTGCGAGGATTTGCTGACGGAAGATCCGAAAGGACAGCTTGCAGTGGTGAATTTCTTCAATTCAAAAGGAGACTTGGATCAAGCGTTAAATGCGATGTATTCCATACTTGCCAATGAGATGTATGCTAACAACGCAGTAGGATTTGATGCTGTGGCAGGTGATGATATAACTACGCACCCTGCGAGCAACAAGCAGCCGATCCGGGAAGTGGATACTTACAATATATCGAATAATAATTCGTGGGCAGATGAATTATGGAACAAGCGTTGGAGAGTGGTAAAAGCCGCTAATTTTATTATCGATAATGCAGGGCGTACGCCGACTTCGCAGGAAGAAATAGATATAGCTATTGGACAAGCCTATTACTGGCGTGCCTACTCCTATTTCTATTTCGTGATGACATGGGGAAAAGTGCCCATGGTGGTGAAGGATGAGATTGATTATAATATGCCATTGGCGTCGATTCCCGAAGTATACGACTTGATTGTCTCTGACCTGAAAAAGGCGGAAACGATGGTGCCCGTCAATTATACGAAGGAACCATACGCAAGAAACGGAGTGAATATTGCAGTCGGGCGTGCAGCGGTAAAGGCTACTTTGTCTTATGTGTATATGGCGATGGCCGGATGGCCATTGAACAAAGGAACAGAATATTATAAACTGGCGGCGGATAAGGCAAAAGAAGTGATAGATGGTGTAAAAAACAATATCTATAGCAATAGCTTGTTGCCGGAATATAAGGATGTGTATTCTTTGAAGTGGAATAATAAGAATCCGGAAGTGTTGCTCGGTATCTTTTATAATCGGGCAGGAACGATAACGAATGCGACCGTATGCGATTTTCTGGCCGATATGGCGTATGGTGGAGGATGGGGTGACACGAATGGTGAAATCAAGTTCTGGAAGAATTTTCCTGATGGTCCGCGTAAGGAAGCCACTTATTTCCCAAAAATCATACTGATGGCTGATGCCAATGACGGTAATCCCGTACCTCGTGACTGGTGGTATGACGATCCTAATGCTCCACGCACTGTGGTAGCCCCCTGCTTTATGAAAAAAGTGGAAAGAGCCGGTGAAGATGAGTTTGATTGTACGAACCCTGCCGCCATCAACCAGGATGGAGAGAAAATGCATCAGGTCATCCGGCTTTCAGAAGTGTATTGTTGGTATGCGGAGGCAGTAGGTCGTTCGGGACAGGGTGACAAGACGCTAGCTGTTAATGTATTGAATGAAGTACGTAACCGTGCTGACGGGACAATGAGTAACCGTTACGACACAAACATGTCTTATGACGATTTGGCGGAAGCTGGCTATAACGAGCACGGTTGGGAAATAGCCGGATATTATTGGGCTAACATTGCAACACGGGCAAGAGATATGTTCCGTATGAATCGCATCAAGGATCATTTTGAATTCAGGAAAGAGAATCCGTTGATTGAAGTGGTCGAGGGTGTATTCAGGAAGGAAGCAGTCCCCGTGACCGGTGTATGGAGCGATAGCAAGATGTATTTCCCTTATCCGGCTAACGATGTGGCAATCAATCCGAATTTGAAGAATTGATGTAGAAACAACTATAAAAGATACTATTATGAAACTAACATATTTGTATGTAGGAATTGTGGCTGTATGTGGAGTATCTCTTTTATCGTGTAGCGATAATTATAAAGAAAGAGTTCCCATATTGGAATGCGGAGTATCCAAAGATGCTTTGAATCTAGAGTATTTTTCAACCGAAGTCCAAACGATAGACATCACATCGGAGGAGACTTGGAAAGTGGCTGTGGATCAAGGCAGCGGCAATTGGCTCACTGTATCCCCTTTAGAAGGGACAGGAAACGGTACGCTGAACATCATCGCTGCCAAGAACAACAATGACGCGAAACGTAGTGCGGTCATAACCATATCGGCGAAGGGGGCCGAACTTAAAACCGTTACAATCATTCAAGATGCCTTTCCGGGTATCATGTACAATTTTGCCGATCTCGAAGGATGGCAAAAAACGGGATTAGTATCTGGAATAGACCCATTCAGTATCGTAGATAATGCCGACTGCGAAGATGGAAAAGCGTTAAGAATATATACACGGCCTGGGGAACAATATATGGGTACAAACGGGGATCGTTTCAAAGTGCAGACAGGGACACGGTTCTATTCCGGACATTACGAATGGCGCGTGTATGTCCCTGTTATGGGAATGAATGATAGAAGTAGTATTGGAGCATTCGTATATTTTGATGATAGGCACGAGCTGGATTTTGAAATATGTTCCGGCACAGCCGCAGATCGTAGCGCACATAATGCAGAACCAGACGATATGGTGTGTTTGGTTTCCAGTCAGGCTAACCCTTTCTTTTCTGATAAATCCCTTATTAAAGGTAATGCATGGCATACGCTTGTTCTTGATTTGAAGAATGAAAATGGGAAATATATGGGGGAATGGCTGGTTGACGGAAAGTCTTTGAAGAAGCAATTATTGAATTTTGGTGAAGAGGACGCTAACTTCCGTGTTATTTGCAGTGTTGAGAATCTGATAGGTATGGGCGATCATGCGGCGACTAAGGAAAATTACGGCTTATTTGATTATTTCGCCTATATTCCTCATGAAGATTCAACGGCGCCTCTTGAAGAAGGACAACTTCCGCCTGAACCGGCAGGAACAACGCTAAGATGGGATTTTGATGATAACACGTTGCCGGCTACTGATTGGACAAACAATAAAGGGACTTTCGCGGATGGATGGTTAGATCTGTCGGAGTCGGGCGCAGCTATCGCATACATTAAAGACGGTGGAGAGGTAGGAGCCGGAAAATATACTTGGAAAATAAATGTTCCCAAGCTGGGGGTAGGCGAACAGTGGGTATCTGGAGGAGCTATCGATGTATCGAATGTGTCAGCGGAAAGATCGTTCTCTATGTATGTTTTCCCTGGTAAGGATTCGGATCGTGCAAGTTGCACAGTCACTCCCGTTGCAGGTCAAATGTTGGTACGTTGTTATACAGAAGCAATGGGCGTTTTCGGTGTACCTATTGATCCGGGAGAACATATTCTGTCTATTGACCTCAGACTCAACAAAGGTAAGTATAGTCCGGCATGGATAGTGGATGGGAAGGTTGTGAAAACATTTGATACTTGGTATAGCCCGGAAGAGTTAAAATTTAAATTCGCAATTCAAACCAGGTCAGGTGGCGGATGGATGGGTGATACCCCTGTCGTAGGAACACCTGTTGTCAAATATGACTACGTGGAATATAAGAAGTATGAATATTAGAAATTAGTTGTAGATAATGAAGTGTTCAGAAATAATAAGAACTGCTGTTTATTGTGCAATATTGGTAATGGTGAGTGTTTCCTGTTTACAGGAAACACCTGCTACCACCGAGAAAAAAGTATTTCCTTGGTTTGTTTATAAGGATGGGAGTTCTTTTAAAGATGTGGAGCCTGTAAAAGAGATCATTAATTCCATCAGTGTTTTTGGTAATCCCCCGAAGTCCTTTATTGACGAATGTCATCGGAATAATATTGAAGTTTATCGGGCTGTAGGTGGAAGTGAAGACAATATAAACACATCTGGAAAAATAAAGGTACTGGTTGATGAATATGTAAATGATTGCAAAGTTAATGGATATGACGGAATAGATTTGGATTTCGAGCATTTGAATTCGGATGTACAGAAATCATATTCCCAATTTCTGGAGCTTGCCTCACAAAAACTTCATGCTGCCGGAAAAAAGATGAGTCATTGTGTGAGCTTTTATCCGACTTCATTTATAGATGAAGAAGCAAAAATGTTCTATGATCCGGAAGTGTTGGCAAAAACCTGTGATTTGGTCAGAGTGATGTGTTATGATATGTATTTCGCACCGGGAATAGGTAAGGCTGAACTCAAGCATAGGGATGATTGTATGGGTATTGGGCCTACGTCTGATTATTCATGGACAAAAGAGGCTATGACTTTCTGGATCAAGCGTATTCCCAAAGAAAAACTGGTGATGGCATTGCCGGCTTATGCGAATGATTATACGGTGACCGGCAATAGTAAGGGAAGACAAATTTACCAATCTGTGCCTGATAGCGTGAGTGGCGTTTTGCCTCCTCCTATTTGGTTATGTTACGAAAAGGTGAATATGTATTTGTATGATGGTACCGATGGTAATCGGCATATGTTTTATGCAAGTGATGCCAGAAGTACGGAAGCGCTACTTGAACTAGCCGATGAGCTGGGAATCGCCCAAATCGGTTTTTGGCACTTTAATAGTGTAGACCCGCAAATGTGGGATACTACCGTAAAGTGGCAAAAAAATAATAAGATAATAAATCGACCTTGTAAATAATATAGCTTTGTTCTCATCCCCCATTTGGAGAAAAGCTATTCTTGAAAATAAGAGGCCGCAAAGGTATCAACGCATATCTTTGTGGCTTTTTGTTTTTTTACTACCTTTGGAGGCGCTTAACATTACCCCCCCCAAAAAAAAATGAGAAACATGAAAAAGATTTTTCTACTGCTTTCGGCTCTTTGGTTTATTTTCCCGGTACAGGCACAGCATACGTTGCGGCTGATGACTTACAACATCAAAAATGCGAACGGCATGGATGATATTTGTGATTTCCAACGTGTAGCGAATGTGATCAACAATGCTTCTCCTGATGTTGTAGCTATACAAGAGGTAGATAGTATGACGAGCCGGAGCGGGCAGAAGTATGCGTTAGGAGAAATTGCCGAACGTACACAAATGTATGCCTATTTTGCACCTGCCATTGATTTTGACGGTGGAAAATACGGAATCGGACTGTTGGCAAAACAAATCCCGGTGCGCCTGCAAACAATAGCTTTACCGGGAAGAGAAGAAGCGCGTACTTTAATTTTGGCTGAATTTGAGAATTATATTTATTGTTGTACCCACATGTCGCTGACCGAAGAAGACCGTATGAAGTCATTGGAAATCGTGAGATCATTTGTCGCTCCTTATAAAAAGCCTCTTTTTCTGGCTGGGGACATGAATGCTGAACCGGAATCCGACTTTATAAAGGAGTTACAGAAAGACTTTCAGATACTCTCCAATCCTAAACAATCTACTTATCCGGCTCCTGATCCCAAGGAGACTATAGATTATATTACCGCATTGAAGTCAAATGCTAATGGCTTCGCTCTTATATCCTCTCAAGTGTTGGATGAACCGATGGCCTCCGATCATCGCCCTATCCTTGTAGAACTGCGTACCGCTGAAAAGGCAGATAAAATATTCCGTACTAAACCTTATTTACAGAATCCCATAGGTAATGGTATGACAGTTATGTGGGAAACTACCGTTCCGGCATATTGTTGGGTGGAATATGGCACAGACACTACTCAACTGAAACGCGCTCGTACAATTGTTGACGGGCAGGTAGTCTGCAATAATAAACTGCATAAAATACGTATCAACGATCTGATACCGGGACAGAAATATTATTATCGTGTATGTTCACAAGAAATGTTGCTTTATCAAGCATATAAAAAGATATTTGGAAATACCGCCCGGTCGGATTTCAGTGAATTTACTCTTCCGGCAACAAATGCGGATTCCTTTACTGCTATTGTCTTCAATGATTTGCACCAACATACGAAAACTTTCCGTGCTTTATGTAAACAGATACAGCATATCAACTATGATTTTGTAGTTTTCAATGGTGATTGTGTAGACGATCCTGTCGATCATGAACAAGCTACCTCTTTTATCAGTGAATTGACCGAAGGTGTACATAGTGACCGTGTACCGACTTTCTTTATGCGTGGCAATCATGAGATTCGCAATGCTTACTCTATCGGTTTACGTGACCATTACGACTATGTAGGAAATAAAACGTACGGTTCTTTCAACTGGGGAGATACCCGCATCGTTATGCTTGATTGTGGAGAGGATAAACCGGATTCCCATTGGGTCTATTACGATTTGAATGATTTTACCCAGTTGCGAAATGAACAAGTGGATTTTTTGAAAAAGGAACTTTCCGCCAAAGAATTTAAGAAAGCGAATAAACGCATTCTTATTCATCACATTCCGCTTTATGGTAATGATGGAGTGAATCTTTGTGCAGAACTATGGACTAAGCTATTGGAGAAAGCACCATTCGATGTCAGTTTGAATGCGCATACGCATGAGTATGCTTTTCATCCGAAAGGCGAGTTGGGAAACAATTATCCGGTCATTATTGGTGGAGGATATAAGATGGACAGTGCTACAGTGATGATTCTGGAAAAGAAGAAAGATGAATTGAGGATTAAGGTGCTGAATGTGAAAGGGGAGATTTTGTTGGATATAACAGTCTAAATAATTATAGATATAAAATATGGCACAGAAGAGTAAAACAGCCAAAAAAAGGAAAGAGTCAACAGTGAAGGTTTCTTATCATTATAAGCCGGACAACCTGACTTTGGAAGAGTGGCAAATCGCTTTACGCAGGCAAGCGGCAGAAAAAGAGAATTTTCAGATATCGGAAATAAACAGAAAAGAGTGTCCAGGTTATTACAAAGTAGTGAATCCTGTTTTCAAGAGTGAATACCGTATCGTTTATCGTGGGGCGGAGAGTCCGTGGAATTATTGTTCCTGCATGGATTTTAAAACGAATCAACTAGGTACGTGCAAGCATCTGGAAGCTGTCAAAGTATGGACGCGGGAAAAGAGGCGCAAGATTTGTCGTGAAATGCCCCCGTATACATCCGTTTATTTATCTTATAAAGGAGAACGGCAAGTCCGTTTGCGTATAGGTACGGACAATGCCGATGAATTCCGTTGTTTGGCGGAACCTTATTTTACACCGGATGGAGTGATGCGTCCGGAAGCGGTGAGTACCATTGCCGACTTTTTTCGCGATGCGATGAAAATCAACAATACTTTCCGTTGGTATTCGGATGCTTTGGCTTTTGTTTTAGAGCAACGCGACCGAAAAAGGCGTGAACAGATGTTGCCTGAATGGACTTCGGACACGGCATTGGATACATTACTTAAAACCCGCTTGTACCCTTATCAAAAAGAAGGAATCCGTTTTGCCTTTCGTGCTGGAAAGTCGATTATTGCTGATGAGATGGGACTCGGAAAGACTATTCAGGCTATCGGTACGGCCGAGCTGATGCGAAAGCATAATCTGATCTCTTCCGCATTGATAATATGTCCTACTTCATTGAAATATCAATGGAAGAAAGAACTGGAACGCTTCACGGACGCTAAGGCCGTGGTTGTGGAGGGCAGTCATTTGACGAGAAAGGAACTCTATAAGTCGGAAGAATTCTATAAGATTGTATCTTATAATAGTATTTGCAATGACATTAAGATAGTAGGTTCTTTATATACCGATTTCCTGATTATGGATGAGGTACAGCGCTTGAAAAACTGGAATACTCAAATATCACGGGCGGCACGTCATATTGAGTCTGAGTATACTGTTGTGTTGTCCGGTACGCCGTTGGAAAATAAATTGGAGGAATTATATTCCATTATGCAATTCGTCGATCAATATTGTTTGGGACCCTACTACCGGTTTATGGATCAGACAGTGGTGAAGTCGGATACGGGCAAGGTGATTAGTTACAAAAACTTGAATGCGGTAGGCGAGCGGATGAAGGATGTGCTCATCCGGAGGCGAAAGCGAGATGTGGCATTGCAGTTGCCGGGACGTATGGACAAAGTGTTGTTTGTGCCGATGACGGAACAGCAGCGTGGGATGCATGATGAGTGTCAGAGTAGCGTCTCGCAGTTGGTTTACAAATGGACAAGAATGCGTTTCCTTAGCGAAAAAGACAGAAAACGTTTGCTGTTGCTGCTTAGTCAGATGCGTATGATTTGTGACAGTACGTATATTCTCGATCAGAAAAGCCGTTATGATACTAAGGTGGAGGAAACGATGAACATCCTTCGGAATGTATTTGATAGTGGTGAAGAGAAAGTGGTGATTTTCAGCCAATGGGAACGAATGACCCGTCTGATTGCGGCAGAGCTGGATGTGCTGGGCATTCGCTACGAGTATCTTCATGGAGGTGTGCCTTCCGAAGCCAGAAAACGGTTAATGGACAATTTTACGGAACAACGCGACAGTCGTGTGTTCTTATCGACGGATGCCGGAAGTACAGGGTTGAATCTGCAAGTAGCTTCTATTTTGATTAACCTTGACTTACCTTGGAATCCTGCAGTATTGGAACAGCGTATCGCTCGTATCTATCGTATTGGTCAAAAGAAGAATATTCAGGTGATTAATCTTGTAGCTAGTCAGACGATAGAAGAACGAATGTTGTCGACCTTGAATTTCAAGTCTTCTTTGTTTGAGGGCATTTTGGATAATGGTGAAGATACGATATTCTTGGAAGACAGTAAGTTGGATAAGATAATGGACAGCATCAAGATGATGACTGAACCTTCCGACACCGCGGCTGAGATGGACGAGAATGGCGGTTGTGATATTAAGGCTGATGACAATGAGGAAAAAGCGGAATTGTCAGCTAATCGTGAAACTATATTCGATACGGAACAGCCGTCAGTGGAACAGGATATGATGGCAGAAAATCTGGAGAGTGTAGGAAAGGCTGAGGTTAAGGATTTGGCGGAACATCCGGAACAATTGGTACGGCAGGGAGTTTCTTTTTTTACGGGATTGGCGCAGGCGCTAAGTTCTCCCGAGACTACTCAAAAGCTGGTGGATTCTATCGTGGAAGAAGATAAGGAGACCGGACAGACCTCGTTGCGCATACCGGTACCTGATAAGGAAAGTGTCACCAATATTTTGAATTTATTCGGCAAGTTGTTGTCGGGGGGTATGCATATGGGGCAATGATGTTATTCAGAGCGGATTCGTTTAGATATCAAGGGATAAGAGACCGGAGTTTTTGTCTCGAATCTTTGCTATTGTTGTGTCAATTTACTTATGTGATTGTCATATCTTGCTTTTGTTTACAGATGATTTAACCGGCATGATAATCGTTCCACTCTAGTGAACAGAACCGTCTACTCTAGTGCACAGTACTGTTCACTGGAGTACACACAACCGTTCACTATAGTGGAACGGTTGTGATGGCTTATTGAAAATGTGATGTTTATAGTTAATAAACAGATAGTTAATAGGTACTCTGTGCATAAAACGTAGTAGTTTGGTCTGTAAAATACAGTTGGTTGTTTTTTTAATGCAAATTGCTATGAGAGATATATTGAGGAAAGTATGAGAGATGATGGGAAAAGTATGAGAGATACAGGCTGGTAGGAGTATCTCTCATTTGCTATTCTATTGATAGTGTATGTGTTAACTGTAATTTATGAGAGATATGAGAGATGAAAATAAAAAAACGTTCTAGTATGCCGGATTTTTGTTTTCTTACTATGAATGTTTAAAGTTTGCTACTCTTATGAAAATAGCAATTCCTTTCAATGGTTTTTCGTGAGAAAAGCTATACCTTCGAAGCACTTTTAATATAGATATTGGAATGTTAGATTTAAAGCAACTTACAGCAGATGTATGCCGTATTGCAACTGAAGCTGGACATTTTTTGAAAGAAGAGCGTAAGAATTTCCGTCGTGAACGTGTTGAAGAGAAACATGCGCATGATTATGTCTCTTATGTAGATAAGGAGTCGGAAGTACGGGTAGTGAAAGCTCTTTCCGCTTTACTACCCGAAGCCGGATTTATAACGGAAGAAGGGTCGGTCACTTACCAGGATGAACCTTATTTTTGGGTGATTGACCCGTTGGACGGCACTACGAATTATATCCATGATGAGGCTCCTTATTGTGTATGTATCGCTTTGCGCAATCGTACCGAGCTTTTATTGGGAGTCGTTTATGAAGTTTGTCGGGATGAATGTTTTTATGCGTGGAAAGGCGGAAAGGCCTTTATGAATGGTAAGGAAATCCATGTATCGGATATTCGGGATGTAAAAGATGCGTTCGTCATTACCGAGTTGCCTTATAACCATCTGCAATATAAACAAACGGCTCTCCATTTGATAGATCGGCTTTATGGGGTAGTAGGTGGTATTCGAATGAATGGTTCGGCCGCCGCAGCCATTTGTTATGTGGCTATGGGGCGTTTTGATGCTTGGGCGGAAGCTTTTATTGGAAAGTGGGATTATTCGGCGGCAGCTTTGATTGTGCAGGAAGCAGGAGGAAAAGTTACTAATTTCTATGGTGAGGACCACTTTATAGAAGGACATCATATCATTGCAACGAACGGATACCTTCATCCTCTATTTCAGAAACTATTGGCGGAGGTCCCTCCGTTAGATATGTAGGAGAAACGGCCTGCTTATTAAATCCTTGCTACTATTATGAAACACACATTTTTTATAAAAGACTGGCTCAATTCATTCTTATCTTTATTGTTTCCCCATTGTTGCGTAGTTTGCGGCAGACCGCTGGCAAAAGGTGAAGAATGTCTTTGTACCATGTGCAATATCAATCTCCCGCGTACGAACTATCATCTCCGGAAGGATAATCCGGTAGAGCGACTTTTCTGGGGACAAATTCCTCTAGAACGAGCCACTTCTTTTTTCTTCTACCGGAAAGGGAGCGATTTCCGACAGATTCTTCATCAGTTGAAGTATGGGGGAAAGAAAGAGGTTGGAATAATCATGGGAAGATATATGGCTGCCGAGCTATTGGACTCGGGTTTCTTCGAAGGAGTTGACGTGATAATTCCCATACCGTTGCATAAAAAGAAGCAACAGATTCGTGGCTATAATCAAAGCGAATGTATAGCACGGGGTATTGCGGCTGTGACGGGTATTGCCGTATGTGTAGAATCGGTGGTTCGCCGAAAGAATACGGAGACACAGACACGCAAATCCGTATTCGAACGTTGGGAGAATGTAGATGGAATTTTTGAACTGAATCATGTGGATTCTCTGACTGGAAAGCATATTTTGATTGTGGACGATGTATTGACTACAGGGGCCACGACTATCGCGTGTGCTTCACGGCTGGCGGAGGTCGAAGGAACACGGATTAGTGTGTTGACTTTGGCGATGGCGGATTAACTCTAGTTATCGAACCGCTGGATTTCGGTATGATCCTATGATTCCCAGCGAATTATAAAGGCTTGAAAAAGAAAAAACCACCCAAATAGGTGGTTTGTCTAATCTGGCTCTTCCTCTTGGACTTGAACCAAGGACCCTCTGATTAACAGTCAGATGCTCTA
>ERZ857775.1914-NODE-1914-length-22121-cov-7.183903_pt1 | contig 22121 bp, 9 predicted proteins | sample MGYA00519698_ERZ857775 | MGnify/ENA primary metagenome ERZ857775 (study PRJEB31778, sample SAMEA3449363) | human gut metagenome | biome: human gut; feature: human-associated habitat; material: faeces | place: United Kingdom | collected 2010/2012 ...
ATATATTTATCGACAAGCTGATAAAAGCCTTTCGCCTCCCCATCAATCTCAATAAAACGGATGGGAACCGGGGCAACCGTTTTCAGTGCTTCCATAAAATCATGGTAGATCAGAACATCCCCCTCCAGTTCTGATACCTCAAACTCTGGAATCGGTTCTCCTGTGGTCTGACTGACATCAAATACTGTCGTAACCCGGAATCTTGTAATGACACGCTCTACTACTTCTGTTTCCGGCTGTCCATCTTCCCCGATCACAATCTCTCCTGTTTCCGGATCAGTTTTTTCAATCTCCTGTTTCTCTTTAAACGGAGCCGGGGCAATGATCTGGATGCCTTTTTCCCCTCTTTTTACCTGCCGGTTAAATTTCTTCTGCCATGCCTGATACCCCGCTACCAGTGTCGCTTCCGGTTTCTGCATGGCGATCAGCAGAGTATTATTGAAACTGTAATTATGGAACTTTGCCATTGTATTCAGATATTCGCTATACTTTTCTGATGTGAATATTTCTGCAACACCCTGTTCCAACTGCTCTGTAATCTGCTTTAATTGTTCTTCTCTGTTTGCCATAATCAAATCCTCCATAGAAAAATCCCGCCAAAGCTCTGGTCACTCTGACGGGATACCCTTTATAACTCCTGTTCATGTTTCTTTTTAGGTTTCTGCTGTGTTTCTCTTGTCTGCTCCTGCTGTTTCTGTTCTTTCAGTCTTTCCAGAACAGACGTTTTATGAACACTGTCAGCAATTCTGTCCTGTCGTTCCTCCGGCATGTTTACTTCCGGGTTTTCCCCGATTCCCTCATCTGCCAGAAGATTTTCTCCCCCTTTCTCATCCATGTTGAGCATGGCATTTAATTCTGCCAGACGTTCCATTTTTTCACTCAGTTCCGCTTCTTTCGGGAATGGCTTCTGCACCTCTTCCTGTGCGGTCTTTAACTGCTGTTGTACCGTTTCCAGATTCTGCTCGGTATCTGCCAGCTTTTTCCCGATTGCAGAGAGTGCATTATGAATTCTCTGGATATTGCCCAGAGTATCCTTTCCGAACTCAATCTTATAAGAACATTTTCCCTTAATCGTCATGGTATAAGTATTCGACAGGAAATTATATTCTGAAGAAAGTGCAAAACCATGATATTCCCCGATCTGCCCTGCTGATTTCACGGACTTCAAGCCGGATGCTGCTGAAAGTAGTGCAACTCCCGCTTCTTTTTTATCGGTATACAGCTTTCCACCGACTGTCATTGCAAAGTGGTCATTATCCTGTAAATCTATTCCTTTAACCACATCTGCATCCACACGCATACCGGCAATCTTCTCTTTTAATGCGGTAATCTGTACTGGATACCGCTTTGCAATATCCGATTCCAGACGATAGATCTGACTGGTGTGGTTTGCTTTCAGAAGTTTCAGTTTACTTACCTGCACATCCAGATCCATCTTTTCTTTGATGTATTCGTTTCCTGTTGCCAGTGCCTTGATCTCTGCATAAGATAGAGCTGTATCATCTACATCTTCACAGGCACGCACCGGGGATTTACTGGTCATGATCTGTGAAATAAACTTCTGCTTGTTTTCCAGAATCTGCCACATGTACGAATCGAACGTATTTTCCGTTACATACCGGAAGATTTTTACCTTGTCATTCTGGTTTCCCTGTCTGAGAATACGTCCCTCCTGCTGTTCCAGATCAGACGGTTTCCAGGGGCAGTCCAGATGATGCAGTGCAAGTAATCTGTCCTGGACGTTGGTACCAGCACCGAGTTTCGGAGTGGAACCCATCAGGATTCTTACCTGCCCTGCCCGCACCTTTGCAAACAGCTCCGCTTTTCTTACTTCCGTATTATATTCATGAATAAATGCGATCTCCTCTTTCGGGATTCCCCGTTCCACCAGCTTGTTTCTTACATCATCATACACGTTGAATGTTCCATCATTTTTCGGTGTGCTGAGGTCGCAGAAGATCAACTGGGTAGCCTGTGTATCTTTTCCGTCCTCCCATACCTGGAAAGCATTCTCCACACAGGCATTTACCTTGCTTTCCCCTGCATCCGGTAGCATATCATTCAAAAGCCTCTGGTCTAATGCACATTTTCTTCCGTCATTGGTAATCTTGAGCATGTTATCTACCCTTGGATCTACTGCACCGCCCCTGACCTGTTCTGCACGTTCCGAAAAGGCTTCCACCATTTCTTTCTGTTCCTCACTCGGCTTTAATACTTCATTGATATATTCTGCTTCCGGTACAGGAAGATTCAGCATATCTGCAGTCTGAATATCCGCAGCTTCTTTAAATATGGAAATCAGTTCTGGAAGATTAAAGAAACGGGCAAATCGTGTTTTTGCACGATAGCCCGTCCCTTCCGGTGACAATTCGATTGCCGTAACTGTTTCTCCAAAAGTTGCTGCCCACGAATCAAAATGTCCCATTCCCATATTCATTAAAGTACCATACTGGAGGTATCTCATAATGGTGTATAATTCAGTCATACTGTTTGATACAGGTGTTCCCGTTGCAAACGTGATTCCCTTTCCCCCGGTAATCTCATCCATGTACCTGCATTTCATAAACATATCTGAACTTTTCTGTGCATCGGTCTGTGAAATGCCTGCCACATTCCGCATTTTTGTGTATAAAAAAAGGTTCTTGTAAAAATGTGACTCGTCCACAAACAGCCTGTCCACGCCTAGTTGCTCAAAAGTCACCACATCATCCTTTCGTGTCTGGTCATTCAGTTTTTCCAGTTTTGCTTTCAGGGTTTTCTTTGTCTTTTCCATCTGCTTGATCGTATACTGCTGTCCCGCTTCCTCTTTTGCTGCTTCAATAGAATAGGTAATATCTGCGATCTGATCTTCCAACAATGAAATCTGCCTTTCCCTGGAAAGCGGAATTTTCTCAAACTGGCTGTGTCCGATAATGACCGCATCATAATCCCCTGTTGCGATTCTGGAACAGAACCGTTTTCTGTTTGCCGGTTCAAAGTCTTTCTTCGTTGCCACCAGAATATTTGCTCCCGGATATAAGCGTAAAAAATCGCTTCCCCACTGTTCCAGCAAATGGTTCGGAACCACATAAAGACTCTTTTGTGCCAGTCCCAGACGCTTGCTCTCCATACCGGCTGCGATCATCTGGAACGTCTTGCCTGCACCTACACAGTGTGCAAGCAGGGTATTATTTCCATAAAGGATATGTGCCACCGCATTTTTCTGATGCTCCATCAGCTTAATTTCCGGATTCATTCCGACAAACTGAATGTGACTGCCATCATATTCCCTTGGCCGGATGCTGTTAAACCGTTCATTATAAATTTTGCAGAGTGTTTCCCGTCGGCTCATATCCTTAAAAATCCACTCTTTAAACTCTTCCCGGATCAGTTCCTGCTTCTGCTGTGCCAGGGTGGTTTCTTTCCGGTTCAGTACCCGGTGTTCCCCATCCGCATCATGTATTGTGTCATAGATTTTTGTGTCACGCAGATTCAGTGCATCCTCCAACAGCCTGTAAGCATTTGCCCTTTGTGTTCCGTAAGTTGCGGTGGAAAGCGGGTTATTGCTGCTGTCCACGTTCTTTCCTTTTACGTTCCATTGTCCGGTCACTTCTGCATACTGTACTTTGATACGCTCATAATTGATATGCTGTCGTGGTGTATGGAATGTTTCTGCCATGAACTCTGTAATATAGTCCGGCGAAATCCATGTTGCACCAAGCCTTGCTTCAATCTCGGAAGCGTCCAGATCTTTCGGCTGTACCCGTTCCAGTGCCTGTACATTGACCATATATTCCGGGTGGTTCTCTGCAAACTGCTTTGCAATGTTCAGCTTCTCCCTGACATTCCCGGAAAGATACTCGTCGGATGGCTCCCATTTATCCGTAAGCGGATTCTTGAAGATAACACCTGTAAGCTCCTCTGTGACCTCCTCCTCTGTTTTTCCGGTAAGCTCCATCATATAAGGAATATCCACTTTTGCCTTTTCCCCGATAGATACCGCCAGTGCCTCACTTGCAGTATCTACCGATGTTACCGGCTCTGCCCTGCGGATCGTCCTTTTCGTAAATATGTCTGCTTTCCGCTTCAACTCGCCCTTTTCGTCCAAAAATTCAAGGGAAGTCAAAAGGCAATAGCTGCTGTCCATGCTGAACGCTCTTTTATTCGCATTGCTGCTGAGTAGTCCATATTTTGCAGTAAAGCTGTCATAAACCTGATTCAATTCAGCCTGTAAGCTGGCAACCTCTTCATCACTGCATTCTTCCAACTGCCGTTCCAGAAGCCTGTTTGTTGCATCCCGGATGGCAACCATGCCTCTGACACGTTCGCCTGTCACAACGGGAAGTTCCATCTTATTCATAACAGAATTTTCCCTGTAATAAATATCCTCTCCGACAAGTGCAAAGCTGAAGTTCTTAATGTTCGGATCTGCCGGTATGGATACCACCTGTTCTTCCAGTTCCGTATCCAAAATCTCCTGCTCTGTGATAGTTCCCTGGATATACTTTACCGCTTCTTTTATCTGCTCTGCCAGATCTGCTCCCTCTTTTACCTTTACTGTTACTTCCTGTTTTCCGTACTGGGTACTTTCTGTTGTGAAATCCCCAAGCACCATTTCCGGGTGGTCAGCAAAATAAGAATTGACCGTATAGCCTTCTGATGTGGTTTTTAACTGTACCCAGTCTGGCTCTGTGATCGCAGCCCTGTCCCTTTTCTGGAAAAACAGAATATCCGCAACCACACTGGTATTGGCATTTCTCTGGAAAGCATTGTTCGGTAAGCGGATTGCCCCAAGCAGGTCTGCCCGGTTTGCAAAATACTGTCGGACTTCCGGATTCTGTTTATCCATTGTACCGCTTGATGTGACAACTGCCACCACTCCTCCCGGACGTACCAGGTCTAAGGATTTTGCGATAAAATAATCATGGATCGTAAAATGGTATCTGTCATACTTGCGGTCACTGACCTGATATGCCCCAAACGGTACATTTCCAATCACACAGTCAAAAAAGCTGTCCGGGTAACTGGTTTCCTCAAATCCCTGTACTGCAATCCTGTTCTTCTGGTAAAGCTGTTTCGCAATCTGCCCGGAAACCGGATCAAGCTCCACGCCATACATATTTGCAGCACTCATGCTTTCCGGTAAAAGTCCCATAAAGTTACCAACTCCACAGGATGGTTCCAGGATATTTCCCTGTTTCAGTCCCATATTTCCAAGTGCTTCATACATAGCCTTGATAACTGTCGGAGAAGTATAAAAGGCATTCAGCGTTGATGCCCTTGCTGCACTGTATTCTTCTGGCGTGAGGACTCCTTTTAACTGCGTGTATTCCTCTGCCCAGGCACTGTTTCTTTCTTCAAAAGCCTGGGGAATACCGCCCCATCCAACATATCTCGACAACACTTCCTGTTCTTCCGATGTTGCTAATCTCTGATCCTGTTCCAGTTCTTTCAGCAGCCGGATAGCTTCCATATTTGCTTTAAACTTTGCCTTCGGACCGCCAGCACCAAGGTTATCGTCCGTAATATGGAAATTATGAGGTTCCTGTTCCTGCACCTGTTCATTCTGCAGATATGGTAAAAATTCTCCCTCATAGCCAAACAGTTCGTTCTCCCCTGGAATATAATTTCGTCCGGTTTCCATACACCGGAAAATATCAGCTTTTGATGAACCACTCGCTTCGTAGAATCCTGCATAGGAATATAAAATATCTTCTTCTCGCTCGTAGGTAGTCAAGTGCAATTCTGTATTTCCTCTTGTCTGGTTTACCAGTTCTTTCCCTTCCAGACCTTGCGGAAGAATCCCCACTGCTTCAAAATGATACCCCTGATATTCAAATACATTCTCGTCCCACTGTTCCTGTACAACTACATCTTCTGGCTCAGATTCTGGTTCCCCTTTTTGTACCTCCTCCATTTCTGCAGACGATTCTTCCACTTCTGGTTCTTCTGTATTTTCTTCTGGTTCGGAGGCACTCACAATATCAAATAAAGACATCTGGTATCCATCTAAGCCATCTGCCTGATCTGGTACTTCCTGTGCTGGGAAAATCGTATAGCTGCCTTCCACATACTGATGTACTTCCGTCAATAGCTGTAATTTCTTCTCATAAGTTTCATTCACTGATTCAAAATCCAATGGCAGCATTGCCAGTGCATCGTCCATCGCCTGTAACAATTTCTGCGACTGCCCCGAATCATTCAGCATAACAGGAAGTTCTTTTCTTGCTTCTTCATTAAAGAAATCCTGCTTGAACGGACGCTCGATTTCTTCTGGCAGCCTTGCATAAAAACTGATCACTTTTCCTGCAATCCGTTCCCTCTCATATTCCGGCATACGGGAATAATCTGCGGAACGTAAGAACTGCTGGTTATCAATCAGATAGCCGATTCTTTTTGCAACTTTTGCCCAGGGCAGCAACACCGAAGTATCTGGATTCCCATAGTCCCCTCTCTCCAGCTTCAAACCTTTCCCATCATAATCTGCATGTGAATTGTCTGCTCCACATAAAGCATGGCTCTGACCGCCTATCCCATATTTTTCCTTGATAAAATCTGTCCTTGCCTTATCATCTCCATTCAGAAGATAAAAAGAATAGGTAGAAAGCCTTCCATCCGAATACGGACCGCCACCGGCAAGAAAAGCATCTATTTCATCTTGAGTAATAAATACCTTATGTTCCTGCCATGCGAATTCATCTCTGGCATTGTATGGAATTACTTCTGCTGCAAATTTCTGAAACTGACCGGATATTCTGATTGGATTATAGGTGCGGAACCGCATAATGCTTTTATCTTCCTCATAAGCCATTGCCAGTCCTTCCAGACGCTCGTTCAGATCTGCCAGCCACTCCGGCTCTGTTAGTTTCTCTTCCAGATAATCAGTAATTTCCGGATAAATACTGTGAAGATGTGGTAAATCCTCTTCATCAAAGACAAGTTCTGCTACACCCTCTGCCATATCCGCTTTCATATAGGCAAGTGCCTGGGCATGTTCCTTTATCGCATTCTCCCTTGCAACATCAAGTACAGACTGTGGTGCATACTCGCCTTGCTTCAAAAGCTGATGGATACGACCACTCACATCTTCCCAGGATAAAAACGCCTTATCCAGAATCTGATCGGTAACCGTATGCCCTACTGCAATCTGCAATCCCGTTTCGTCAAACCAGACAGAATATTCCATGCCATTGATTTCAAAGCCCTTTCCACCAGTCCCATACTCCCGCTTCACAAACTCTGTATATTCTTCCGGTGTCTGTTCACTCATAAAATTATAGATAATACGAAGCTGGCTCTTGCTTCGGTTTCCTCCGGTTCTTAAAACCTCATCGACCACCTCACTTGGAATGGCAATCTCCCCGGCATAGAGGGCAGCTATTCTGTTTTCGATTTCTCTTTTCTGTTCATTTACAGATGGAAGTTCGGGCAAAGATAAAGCAGAGGCAATTTCTTCCTCTGCTTTACTTAACTGATCTTCACTTGTGTCTTCAATTAGCTGTACACCAATTCCGTCAAGATGCTCTCTTCCGCTGTTGCCGTCAGACTGTTCATATGTGCTGTCCACGCCATCGGGTTCTCCTCTTTCGATGGTGCCGGATTCTTCTCCAACAGTTTCGCCATCTGTACTTCCAATCTCTTCTGTGCTGTTTTCTCGATCTCTTCCAGATGGCTGTTCAGTTTCCCGGTCAGTAACAGGCTCTGATACAGGCTGTTCTTGTGTTCCTTCAGAAATGTCCTCCGCAGCATTCCGTATTTCCCAATCTGTACCTCTGTCTCCTGGATTGTCAGATTCGGAAACAGATAATCCCCTTTGCGATGATATGTCAGTCCCATGCTCATTTCCTCCTTCATCTTCCTGTGAATATTCGTTTTCTATGATTCTGTTGTTGTTTTCTTCACTTTCACGAATTAACGTGTTAAATTTATTATAATTCCTTTCCTCAGAATTTTCAATACCCTTTTTCATTTCTTCTAATGAAATACGGTGTACAAATCTTCCAATATCCACTAGCACAGACTCACTGGCCATGCTCGTCGCATTTCCAATAAATGTCAGCACTGATAAACTGTTATAGTCTGTGATATGTACGAAGTCCATTTCTTCCTGCCGTTCCAACGGATCAAGTCCGCATCTGGAAGCCAGCGTATAATAAATGCTGTCTGTCAACAGACTGCGAAATTCACTGCGTATGGTATCTTCTTCCAGCTCCTCCAGGTACGTTCCTTCCATCACATATGTCAAGCCATCCAGGTATTCATCCAGATTTTCTTCTACCATATACTTTGCTGTTGCCATCAGTGCATCAGAAAGACTTCCTGTATCTTTAGCTTCCAGTCCATAAACTTCTTCTAAATGGTTTAATAACTCCTCCTGTTGCTTCTCCTGCAACCGCCACAGGTAAGGGGTTCTTCCACCTTTTACCTTATGAGTATCCTGAATATCAAATACATATCGGAGTCTTGTTTTCTGCATGGTTTCATCCAAAAGAGCAATTCCCTTTGCTCCTCGGTTTACCCACCGCAGCATTTTTTCATTCCATAATTCCAGCGAAGCACAGGCAGTTGCTTTTGGACGCTGCGCGTGGATCAAAAGCTGATCCATAAATGGATACCGATACAGTCTGGCTGCAGTATCCAGATAATTCATCCAGTCCCTTGGTGAACTGCTGATACGGGTTGCATGATACTCCGCAAGTCCCCGTATCTCATCTAAATGAGCCATAACTCATTCCTCCTTCCGTCTGTGCCTTATTTCTTCTTTTTAGGAAATTCCAGACTGAATCTGGCTTTTCCATCTTCTAACCCTAATACCAGATCGGCATCAAATTTGCTGTCTTTTTTCTTGGAATACAGTCCTTTCACATGGGTACGTCCATTTTTCAGAAGCTCCACCGCCATCTTTTTATCCATCGACTTTTTCATACTTTCCAGAAAGCGGTTCGACTTCCACAGAGCAAACTGACAGCTTCTGTCAGAGCAGTAATAATTGGTCTTACCCTCATATACATCAGAACCGCATACCGGGCATTTCCCGATTACTTCCTTTGCAATCTGAAAACGGTTCCGTTCTTCTTCCGAAATTGCCCTGCACATAGAAAGAATCTCATTAATCATGGATACAATCCCATTCATAAATTCATCTTCCTGGATTTCCCCCTTTTCCATCATCAGAAGCTGATTCTCCCATTCTGCTGTCAGGCCTGCAGATTTCAGATTCTCCGGCATTACATGAATCAGCTCACATCCTGCTACGGTAGGAAGAATCTGTTTTCCTTTACGTTCTGCATAACCGGAAGATACCAGCTTCTCAATGATATTCGCTCTGGTTGCCGGTGTCCCAAGTCCTTTTTTCTCTGTTTCAGAATCAAATTCCTTATTCCCCGCTGTTTCCATCGCAGCAAGCAGGGTATCTTCGGTAAACATCTTCGGCGGGGAAGTATAATGTGTACTCTTCTCTGCCTTCACAGAGGCAAGAGTCATTCCTTCCTCATATCCTTCTGGAAGTTCTGTCTTATGATCCGGTTCGTCAGGTTTCTTATCCTTTACACAGTATTTCCGAAAGGCTTCTTCCACTTCTTTGAAGCCCATCTGTACAGGCAGCTTTCCCTTTGCAGTAAATTCATGTTCTTTGCACTGTACGGAAATTTCTGTCTGCTCATAAAGGTACTCTTCCCCTGTTGCCTGAACAAGCTGCTGTCCGATCAGCATCAGCAGATTTTTCTTTCCACTGGAAAGTCCTCCCATGCCTTTTTCCATTGCTTCTTTTGTCGGCAGTATTGCATGATGATCAGATACCTTTGCATTATTAACCACACGATCTATGTTACCTCTAGTCTGTCCAGATTCCAGAAACGGAAGAAAATCTGTCATGCCTTCGGCAAGCATTTTTACCGTTTCTTTCATATCTTCGGTTACATACTGACTGTCTGTTCTCGGATAGGTAACCATCTTTTCTTCGTACAGCTCCTGCAGCATATCCAATGTCTTCTGGGCAGTGTATCCAAAAAAACGATTTGCTTCCCTCTGCAGACCGGTCAGATCATAAAGTTTTGGTGGGAAAGTCTTTTTCTGCTCTCTTTTTACCCTTGTGACCAGTGCTTCTGTCCCATCACAAAGTTTTCTTAATTCTTCCGCTTCCATTTCTAACGGGATACTCTCTGATGTTACCATAAGTTTCCCATCTGACAGAGAAACCTTATAATAGGCTTCTTTCTTGAAATGCTCGATCTTCTCTTTTCTTTCCGTCAGCATGGCAAGCGTCGGTGTCTGTACCCTGCCAACTACCAAACGCTTAAAATATCTGGTTGTGTAGGCTCTCGTTGCGTTCATTCCAATCAACCAATCCGCCTGTGCCCTGCATACCGCAGCATTACAAAGCCCTGCATATTCTCTCCCGTCAGTTAGGGACTGAAATCCTTTCTGAATGGCTTCATCTTCCATTGAACTGATCCACAGACGCTTCACTGGTTTCTGACAGCCTGCCAAATCATAAACTCTTTTAAAAATCAGTTCTCCTTCTCTTCCGGCATCACAGCCATTGACCAGATATGCTACATCTGCCCGGTTCATTAAGCCGCATAGCACATCAAACTGCTTCTTTTTATCTTCTGATACCTGAACTTTCCATACTTCCGGAATGATCGGCAAATCCTCAAACTGCCATTTTGCATATTTTTCATTATAAATTTCCGGTGGTGCATATTCTGCCAGGTGTCCCAGACACCAACTGACAATGCAACTGTTCCCCTCCAGATACCCGTCCTTTCTCTGATAAGCAGATAAATTTTTTGCAAGGCTTTGTGCCACGCTCGGTTTCTCTGCAATCACTAAAAATTTCGCCATGTTTTCCTCCTGTTCCTGTCAAAAAGGCAGTCCATAAAGAACTGCCCTTTCTCCATACCTTATGCTTTTTTGTTATTTCTGCTGATCTTCCGCATTTTCTTCATCTTCATTGATGTAACTGTCATCAGCAAATTCCAGGCCTTCCTCTACAATACCGTCCTCTTTTTTCTTTCGGAATTTACTTAAAGCAAAAGCAGCTAAACCACCGAATACCAGTACAATGCCGCCGCCCAGGATCGCAGAACCAAACATTTTATTACCACCGGATTCTGGATTCACTTCTGTTTCTGGCTGTACGGTAGTTTCTGGTTCTGGTGCTGCAGTCGTTTCCGGAAGAACAACTGCTGATTCCTCTTTTTTCTCGGTTTCCTCGTTTTCGTCTAAGAACTCTGCCAGATCATTTTCATCTACCAGTGACATCATGTACACGTTCTCGGAAGTACCGGAACGGTCAATGACCATATAAAAGGTATTTCCATTCTTTGTCTGTACAGTCAGAAACTGCTTGGAACTGTCATTCTCCTTATCATCCACAAGCTGTCCGTTTCCCGGTGTGGAAAACGGTGTTTCCTCTGTGGTAGGCTGCTCTGCCGGCTGTTCTTCTATCACCTGTTCCACTGCTTCTGTCTGCTCTGCATTTTCATTTGCCTGTGCAAATGCAGTCACACTGGCAGAACCCATCAGTATTGTTGACGACAACATAATCATCAAAATTTTTTTCATTACTTTATTCTTCATCTTCCAAATCCTCTCTTTCTTCTATCAGTCCGGTTAACATTTCGCTATCCATATTTTCTTCTTTCTTTATACCTGTTTCAGAACTATCCATAGAAAGATTGCCCTCTTCATCAAACTGCATGGTAACTGTTCCGTTCTGAATTCCATCCAGAAAAGTCAGCATCTTTCGGCTATCCATTTTCATGGAACGGATTGCCTTAATGATTTCTGCATCTTCCATCTGCTTTTTCTGGATTCTCAGTTGCCTTACATGCTCCTGCAATTCCAGAATCTTGTTTTCAGTTTTCTGAATATCATCCAGAACCTTTTTTAATCGCATATTCATCTCTCATTCACTCCCTTCTAGTGAAGTCTGCCAAATGCCATAAAATGTTGCTGCCAGTAAGAACTTGCAATGCTTGTATACTGAATCGGATTCCCGCAATGAATCATCATGTTATTTCCTACATAAATTCCAACATGGCTCGCTCCCGGCGTATCATAAGTTCCCTGGAAAAAGATCAGATCTCCCGGTTTTGCATCAGATGGAGATACATAGGAACAATAAGAACGAAGTCCGTCCGCTGTTGTTCTTCCCACGTTCCATCCATTTCCGCAATTATTGATTACCCAGCATACAAAACCAGAGCAATCAAAACTGGTAGATGGCGATGCACCGCCCCAGACATACGGATAACCCAGATATTTTTCCGCTTCCCGGATCATCTTGGCAAACTGCGGATCAGAAAGTGCTTCTGCCGGAATATCATATCCAAAGCCTGCCCCACCTGTCGGAATTGTGTTAAGGTCAAACAGATAATCACGATTTCCATAGTATTTGTTGTAAGCGTCATACTGCTCCTGTTCCTTGTCTGTCATACGGTTTCTTAAAACTGCATCCAGGTTATGGTTCGTAAGTGTTACATCCAGCCGGTTCACTTCTCTTGTTGTCGTTACTTCCACTTCCTGACTTCCATTGCTGTCTGCTATGTATGCTTCCCAGGTCTGATGCCCATGTGCTGACGCAGAAGCATGACCGCCGTAGAATACATCAAACTGCACACCATACTGTGCAAAATTTCCGGTATCCTCAACTACATACTCCACACCATTCATAATGACATGGGTTCCCATTGGCACAAATGGATTAGAAGCATCCACCGCAATCGTGTGATTCGCCTGTGGATACGCTCCACTTGCAGTCGGGCCTCCACTCCACTGCCCGCAACAAATCGGACAGTTGCAATATCCACTGGTCACAACCTGTCCCAGTGATTCTCCAACCCTGACTGTTTTCTTTTCTGTTACGGTTTCTCGTGTTGAATCCGTATATAATCCATACTGTTCCCTGAAAATCTCCTGAATCTCATCCGCAACCTCGGCATAGGTAAAACCGCCATACTTGACTGTCAAATAAGAAATAAGCTGATACGGATTGTGTCCGATCTCATCAATCTGAAACTGGAACTCATCATAGTCGGAATGGTTTGCTTTCATCTGATTGATCTGCTCATTCAGTGCATTTTCCAATGCCACATAAGCATTTTCCGCAGCATAAATATCCTCATCCTCACTGGAATAACTGGTAGAAATAATAGCATTGGAACTGCCCTGGAATAACGCAGCACAGCTTGACAGGCTCGTTGCCATTAACGCAAACAGCAGCACCAGAACTCCTATGGACAGGAGGATATTTCTGTTCTGTGCCACAAGCTCCTTAACCGCAGCTTTGGCTTTTTCCGTAAATCGCTGTGCATTTACAAGCACTGCGTCCTTCACAGCTTTTCCCTGTTTCGCAGCCTGATATTGCTTCTGGTAACGCTTTTTCTGCAGTAATTTCTTTAATGCAGACTGTTTCTTCTGCTCTGCTTCTTTCTGAACCGCCCTTTTTGCTTCATTGGAAACACTGGTACCAAACTGCAAACGGGATTTTTCTGTTTCTTCCAGAACAGATTCCCTTAACCGATTATTTCTCTGTCGTTTTTCTTTCAACCGTTCCCGAACGTAAATTGACTTTCTTGCAAGACTTTCTCCCGCAAGTTCCATCTGTTTTGCTGCATCAAGAGCAGCATTATCATCGGTACCCTCTCTGATTTTTTTCTGACCATAGGCAGATACCGTTTCTGAAACAACGGTTGCTCCCTTTCTTGCCATTCCGCTACCGGGAATCATACCTTTACTTTCATCTTCAAAGGAAAGACGGGATTTTGATTTTTTCTGTTCTTTTAGCGTCTGTTCCCTTTTCGTCTTATCTTTAATCTCTTCCCGAAAGTCTTCCATTGATTTTTCATCAACTTCTGACTTTTCATGGTAGCGTTTCTGCTCTTTTGCTGCATAGGCTGTGACCATCTTTTTCTTTCGGTTCTGCCTGTCCGGTTCTGTTATTTCAGAATCACGTTCAAATTTCCGTTCCGGATGCCCCCGGATACTTTCTTTCCGAAGTCTGGAACGTGAAACAGACGGAGATTTCTCCCCGCCTGCTTTATCATCACTCATTTCTGAGTTTTCCATTTCTTCCGCTTCTGCAATTTCTTCCTGTTCCAGAAAAGCGTGTCTGGACTGCAGTCTGTGTTTTCCTTCTTTCACTCCCTCAACTGTTTCTTCTGCAGTATGAGTTTTTCTGACCTTTCCAAAGTCCAGCTCCTGTTCCCTGTGTCCGGCTGTTTTCTTCTCATCAGCCTCACGCCCGGTAATCCGCTTTTCCTTTTTACTGCGGAGATTTTTTTCCCTAAGTCCATCCCGGCTCATCTTCTGGACAGTCTTGTCCCTTGCTTTATATTCATGCTCCTGCATGGTCATCATCTCCTGATCTATGGTAATTTTCCGTTTTATTCCTTTCCGTTATTTTTCTTTGCAACCAGTACCATACGCCCATTTTTCTGGGAATACTCACAAGTAGACAGTGTAAGTAACTTATCTCTGTATTTTGCTGTTGTTCCTGTCTGATAAAGCGACTTTTCCTTAACGGAAGCAACAAATTTTTTATAATCATCCACTGTTCCTGCTTTGATAAAACTGTAATAATCAAAATCATTTCCTGTATAAACGGGTGTTGTAAATGCTGCAAATATCTGATACTGTTCATTTCCCCATATCGTGCGGAACAGGATTGTCGGATGTTCTTCGTAAAATCTTTCGTCCTTATATTTCTCAAGGTCAGCAAACATCTTCCCACTGTTCATGTGATGTCCATATATGATCAGATTGTCCGAATCTCCTGGTACACATTCCTCTGCCAAAAATAAGCAACCATTTGCAGAATATTCCCCGTTGAAATCTCGATGCAGATAATAATTTTTATCTCCGGGCCGGTACATGACCGGATAGTCTATTCTCGTTCCATCAATGGTCAGCCAGCCAATACAATCCGGATTTTCTTCATGCAATGCCAAAATTCCAGCATCTATCTCTATCAAAGAATCGCCGGAAGCATCTTCTTCCGATTCATCCTCTCTTTTCTGCATTAGCTCCTGCAGTTCCTGCTGTAACTGATTATCCTGTCTTTCCTGCATAAAAAATCCCATTAAGAAATACAGACTGATCGTAAGCAATATAACAGATATAGAAAGTAACAATCCTGCCACCCATTTTCTCATACTCTGCTGTCACCCCTTTAACTATCGTCTCTGCCTTTGATGCCGAGTTTTTCACGCTTCTCTACATCTTCCGGTTTCGATGACATTAACGCATAAAGCATAAGGGTATTATCGAATCTGTCCTTAAATGGAATAATTGTATTTCCATAAAAAATCAGCCCTTCTCCCTCTCCACTGTTTGTTACATAGGAAAGCTGGTGTGTTGAAATATTAAGCTGCTTTGCCAGAATCTGTCGATCCCCGGATGCCTGGTTGAGCATCAGGATAAAGTCTGAGTTTTCAAAGATATTCTCGATTTCCCTTGAAGCAAGCAGGTCTTTTACGTTCTGCGTGATACCAGTCGGGATACCGCCCCACTTACGGAATCTTTTCCAGATTTCTACACTGTATGCTGCTGTCTGTTCTTCTTTCAGCAACAAATGGAACTCATCAATGTAATATCTGGTAGACCTATGAGCAGAACGGTTGACTGTTACCCTGTTCCAAACCTGATCCTGAACAATCAACATACCAAGTTTTTTAAGCTGTTTACCAAGGTCTTTAATATCGAAACATACCAGACGATTGTTCAACTCTACATTTGTACGGTGATTAAACACCTTCAGGGAACCATTTACATAGATTTCCAGTGCCGTTGCCAGCCGCTGCGACTCAGCCTCTTCCTGTTTGCGAAGCAGATTATATAGATCTTCCAGAATTGGCATTTTCTCCGGAACCGGTTCTGAAAGATAGTCCTGATATACCAGACGCACACATCGGTCAATGATTGTTTTTTCCACTGGTTCCAGACCGTTTTTTCCTCCTACTACCAGTTCACAAAGCGAAAGGATAAAATCTGATTTCAACGATAGCGGATCGTCATCATCCGCATAATTGATGTTAATATCCATTGGATTGATGTAATCATGACTGGTCGGAGAAATACGGATAACCTGCCCGTTAAATGCCCGGACTAACGGAAAATATTCACCCTCCGGATCACAGATGATAATGTCGTCTTTTGTGACAATAAATACATTGGTAATCTCTCTTTTTGCCGCAAAGGATTTACCAGATCCAGGAGTACCAAGTATCAGACCATTGGGATTTTTCAGCTTTTTCCGATCTGCCATGATTAAGTTATTAGACAGGGCATTTAACCCATAATAGATAGATTCCCCACCCATAAACAGTTCCTGCGTCGTAAATGGAACAAAAATAGCTGTCGATGTGGTAGTCAATGCCCGCTTGATTGGAATCCAGTTTCTTCCAAGCGGCAAACTGCTCATAAGGCCCTGCTCCTGCTGATAGTCCAGTCTTTTTAATACACAGTTGTATTTCTGTGCAATACCTGCCGTCTGAAATACCGCATTTTCCAGCTCCTGTTTATTTTTTGCTGTATTTAAAAACACCACAGTCACAAGAAACATTCTTTCATTCCTTGACTGTAAATCTTCCAGAAGTCTTTTCGCTTCCCCACCGTATGTATTCAGGTCAGACGGTATAATATCCATATCATATCCGGAGCGTACCGCTTTTTTCTGTTCCTCAATTTTCATGCGGTTAATATCCGTAACCTTACTTTTGACCAATTTGATCGCTTTCATCTGGTCGATGGACTGGATATGCAGATTAACAAGCAGGTTACAGTCCATTTCCAGAAATTCAGCAAGCATTTTATCCGTCAGCTCTGGTGCCAGAATCTGCAGATAGGACACTGCTCCGATGGTATCTCCCATCTGAAAATCCTTTCCATTTTTGAACAGGAAACTGGATGGTGCAATATAATCCTTTGTATTCAACCCAGTACGCAGCATATCATCATAGCTGAACTTGAATGGCACTTTGACATTCTGGTTGAATGTTTCATACATGATCTGCAAACGCTCCGCACCATTTAATGGATACGCAGATACCCCGAAAACTTTAAAATTATTGAGTATATCTGTTTCGATACGTTCCAGCTTCGGTTTCGCTTCCCGGATATTATCAGCTTCAATCCCAAATGTAATATACTTGGTTCTGACAAGACCATTATTTCCTTTTGCTAACTGACTTCTGAGCATCTGGGCAAACTCCATACGCAGATCATCAAAACTGTCATTCTGCTTTTTGATACGGATCACATCTTCATATTCTGTCATGTTGCTGTGATGATTGATAAAGGACAACTGAAAATGGATGGTGCTGTCAAAATAATTCAGGAAATCACACCAGTTCTCAAAAATCGCATTTTTATCCTCATTCTGTGCCAACTGATAGTTGATATCATAAAAACGAATCGTCTTTGAATAATACCCATCCTCCACACGACAGATTCCGTCTTTTCCCATTTCCCTGTATGGAATGGACTGCTGTGCGGTAATATCTTTCCCTTTATTTCTACTGTCTTTATTCGTACTGGATATTTTCTTTACAGTACCTATTTTTCCACTGGATTTTACAGAACCCGACGGCTTTGTCTTTTTTTTATGCTTTTCTTCTTTCTTTGCCTGTTTCTGTGCCGCCTTTTCTTCACGAGCAGCCTGTTTTGCCGCCTGCTTCGCAAGTTTTCTTTCTTCTTTTTCGTGTGCCTTATGTAATTTCATTTCATATTTCTGGGCTTTTTTCCAGGCACGTTTTTCCCGTCTGCTTAATTTACGTCTTGGTCTGCGGACACCTCGGTGTCGCTCCAGTGCTTCATACCCCGTAACCATCGGTACTCCCATCAAACGCTGTCTGTCCTTTGCATAATCTTCTGCCTCATCCGGATCAAACACTGGTAAACCATCAGCAGAATCCTCTTCATCCAGCCACCAGTCATCCGGATGGGAAAATTCTTCTGTCTGCTCTGGAAGATTCTTATCGTTTCTTACTTTTTCCACGAACGGTACCTCCTTTCGCTTTTGTCAAAATTCTCTTTTTTTCATAGAGGTTTTCCACCTCATATTTCCGTACCGGAGGACGGATAAATTTTACTGTAATCACGTTTTTGAGGACTTTCTCTAAAGGAAGTCCATCTTTTTCATACATGGCAAATAAAAAAGCCGGAAGCATCAGCAGACACATTCCGGTTGCCGCATTACTCGAACCAATCAACCCCCTTGACAGGAAATAAAACGGAAGCCCTACTGCCGCTGCAATACCAAGGCAGATAAGCTGTCGTTTTGTAAGATTGAAAATAATTTTATTTTTTACTTTTGTCAGATCTTTTGGTACTGATACAAAAGCCATTTTCATCGTCTCCTTTTCCATATTTAGTGTGCATTAAAGATACTCTTTGAAAAATTACCTGTTTTCATAAGACTAAAGCATAGTATTACTGTATAAGCCATTACACTGAGCAGTGCTGTATGCACATTATCTGATACCTGTATGTTGGCAACCAATACAGAATAAATGCCCACGCACATCATGATAAAAAATCCTTGAAATGCCAGTGCAAACAATCCTCTTAAATAATTGCTGCCAATCTGTCCCCATTCCCGGTTGCTCATAGTGGCAAACGGAATTGCACCGATTGACGAATACAGATAAATTTCTATCATACGGCCATATAAAATAACCGTTATAAAAACGGATATAACCTTTAGGCACAGACTCGCCAGGAGCGTTTCCAGTGCCAGTATAATCAGCTCTCCTATTTCCATTGATTCCATTGCTGTCTCCATCGAGGTAATTACCGAATCAATATTGATTGCCGTCTGCTGGTTGATAACACCTGCCGCCCGGTTCACTACATTCTGTCCAACATCAAAAATCGCCATTGTGATCGTAAAAGCATTGCTTACGAACCAGACTGCTATCCACATCTTGAAAAAATATTTGAAAAACATCCATGTATCTATATCATGCATGTTATTCTTTTCGGTGAGCATGGAAATCAGCTCATAGCACAACACAAAGGTTATGATCATTCCGGCAATCGGTACGATCACAGAATCCGACAGATTTTGGATCAAGCTGAAAATACTGCTGTTCCAGCCCTGGGGCGTTTGCCCAACCTGACTTGCGATGTCACCGGTTTTTTCATTCACATCGGTAAACATGTTCGTCAGGTTTGAGCTGACCATGCCTGTAAGGAGGTTACGCATCCATTCTTCTATGGACTCAAAAATCTTATCCATGCGTGTTCTCCTTTCCTACTGCCCCGGCTAAAACAAATTCGCCAGTAATGGTACAAGCTGTGTACCGATCAGAACGACACCTCCACCTGCCATAAGCTGCTTGATTCCCTGTGACTTGGCTCCGGATAGCGATAGGTAATCCTTTGAAGTTATCTCCGGATTTTCCCCCGCTCCACACCGTGCATGCGACTTTCACCGCACACGGCGCTCCATCGAATTCAGCCGTCCAGGGCTTTTAAACACAACTTACACACTTCGTTTCAGCATTAAATTCAAAGAGTAATAGGTGGCATTTCTGCCATAGTACGAAGTTTGTTAAGCTTTTTTATTTGTTTATTGTCAAGATTTAAGGATTTCAGGTACTTCTCAATCGTAGGTTCTGATGAAGCATGGATAAGGATATGAACCGCTTTGCTGACAAGAATAAGATTTGCGTATTCATCCGAACCGCCATTGCTTACCGGTACTTTATGGTGGCAGTGAATATCGTGGGAATCCATCGGAATTCCTGTCACTGCACATTTACCATACTGTGCCGCATACAAAGAAATACGGTTATCCGCATATTCAATGGTTCTGCCCTTCACAGGATTTCTCATCAGCCATAACATTGTCGCTATGTCGATTGCAAGATTCTTATGAATCTGTTCCCGACCTTTGACCGTATATTTATTGATGGATTTCCTTTTATGCTGGGCATTCTTTGACTGGACATATCCCAGTGGAACCACCGGGCGTCCATGAAGGAACCTCATCTGTCTGCTTGCTCCATACTTTTCTTTAATGAACCCATTTCTGAGCTGTCCCTTTTTGGATAAGTCGCCTTTCAGTCTGTTTCTGAGCTGTTTGTTGATACTGAAGGCAAGTCTGCTGAAGTCATGGGATACTTCTGTAGAAATACAATAGTATTCATGAAGTCCGGCAACTACAGAGTTGTATTTCTGAAGCTGCATGAACTGAGCATTATCATCTGACGAATGAGCCAGTTTCTTTACTTCTTCCGAGACTTTTTCATGAGCCTTTTTGTATGCTTTATCGCTCATATGAGACCGAACTACATATTTCTTACCCTTTTTACGGACTTTCAGTTTGAACCCGAGAAAATCAGAATACTGTCTTTTGAGATTAACTACTTTGGATTTGTCAGGGCTGATTTCCAGCCCCAGCCTGTCCTTTAGCCATAACTCTGTTGCCTTGTATGCTCTGACAGCATCCTCATGTGTTGCGCAGAAAATTTTAAAATCATCTGCGTACCGAACTGCATGCATCTCTTTTAGTCTGCTCCGACGCAGAGCCCTGTAGGCGTGGCTCTTAATCTCTGTTCCCTGCGCATTGCTCCTTGTTTTGAATTTTGTCTTTGTTGGCATCTGCTCCCATTGTGAGGCAATCCACCAATCCAGTTCATTCAATATGATGTTTGCAAGCAATGGCGACAAAATACCTCCTTGCGGGGTACCCCGTGCGGGATATGTTTTCTTCCCATTTGGCAGAACAACAGGTGCTTTCAGCATCTCTTTTATAATGCATAACAGCTTTTTGTCCCGGATTCCCAATGCCCATATCTGACGAATCAGCTTTGTATGGCTGATATTATCAAAGAAGCCTTTAATATCAAGGTCAACCACATGGTACAGATGCTGTACCTGTATCAGTCTCATGCATTGCGCAATAGCAGTCTCAGCGGAACGGTTCGAGCGGAACCCGTTGGAGTTCTCACTGAATTTTGCTTCACATATCGGCTCCATGACCTGCAAAATACATTGCTGTACGATCCGATCTACGATAGTTGGAATTCCCAGAGGTCTGGTCTTTCCATTGGGCTTTGGTATCTCCACTCGCCTTACGGGTCGTGGATGGTAATTACTGAATTGTTTCCGTATGAGACGGACGTATTCTTCCTCGCTTAACTTTGCAAGGTCGGCTATCGTCCTTTTATCCACTCCCGAAGTATCACTTCCTGTATTCTTCTTTATCGTTCTGTATGCAAGCTTGATATTTTCTTCACTCTCGATGATTTCCATCAGATGGTTGAAGGTTTTATCTTTCTTACTTTCTGCATACAGCCTGTCAAAAGTACCTTCCATGTCGTAATACTCTGAGTTGCGGATTTTTCTCTGTTTACTTTTCCTTTCTTGCTGCCCCGAAGTCAACACAGGCATCCTCTCCCTTCGGTTTGGATTTTCTTTGTCATACTCGAAGCTGTGTTTGTTGTGTTTTCATTTTCTTTGCTGAATTCGACTTGTGGCTATCCCTCCACCGCTTACTTATTCACGGCTTCACAGGTACTGTGCCACTACTCTCACTGGAATAAAGAATGGTTATTGCCCTCTCGCGAAGGTATTCCCATCCACCACATCACTGGCTTGCAACCGCCTCCGTGTTCCCAGCTTTCCACGTTCCGATATTCCTATCATTGGATATCTTTAGGTTCTTCCTCTAAGCCTGTATCCGGTCATGCATAACCGCACCGCCTGTAACGATGCATGGACTTTCATAACAACCAATTTTACTCGCCCACAGATACCACCATGAAAGGTGTACTGCCTTTCGACAGCATCAACGTTTAGACTCGTACATTCAGAATTTCGTCAGTATTTTCATACATTCTCACCATGGATATCCGACCCCCGGCATATAGGCAACACCATCCACCTCTGGACAGCTTTCGTGTCTGGTCTGAAAACCAGTCTTACGGTTGCTCTCTGCCGACTTCACCGAGCTCTATAAACTTTTGGAGAGAGCCGTTGCATGCTCCCCGCCATTCGGAGTATTAGGGTGGCGCTTCGGGACGTTACCCCCTCATTTCACCCATCGGAATATCAGTTCTCCAAAGTTTCGGGCTACAATTGCCCTTCGACTTTGTGCGCAAGCTTTTCACTTACGAACGTGTCGCACGATT
>ERZ857775.1916-NODE-1916-length-22107-cov-14.431979_pt1 | contig 22107 bp, 12 predicted proteins | sample MGYA00519698_ERZ857775 | MGnify/ENA primary metagenome ERZ857775 (study PRJEB31778, sample SAMEA3449363) | human gut metagenome | biome: human gut; feature: human-associated habitat; material: faeces | place: United Kingdom | collected 2010/2012 ...
GGCCGGAGGCCCGATGGATGCCATATGCCCCTCTGCGCCGCAGGCGCAGGCCCCTACGGAAATCCCGGAAAGCACCGCCTAAGTCCCGATCCCGACCGCGCCGAAAGGCGCTTGAACCTTCACGTCCCAAAGGGGCGTGTCCATAACGGCGTGTCCATATCCCATCGCAAAACCCCCGGGACTTTCGTCCCGGGGGTTTATGATCCCTTTCCCCTCCGGGGGAAGGGGCAGGGATTATATCCTCATATCACTGTCCTTCATATTAGCAGTCATCCGGCTTGGAGGGATGAAGGGGGAGTGATTGGTGAGGCTAGGCTTTTTTCTGGGCTGCCATGGCCTGGAGCTCGGGGCGGAATTCTTCAACCAGTTTCTTTTCCGCCTTCGCGCCTTTGGAGAGGGCGTTGTAGATGATTTCTGCCATTTCATAGCGGGTCATCTGCCGTTCTCCATGGTACTTGCCGTCTTCATAGCCTTCCACGATGCCATTGCCTGCCAGACGGGAAACGGCTTCGTAGGCCCAGTGGTTTTCCGGCACATCCGGGAAATCTTTCGACATATTGGGATTCAGTACGGAGAGGAGAGCGTCCATGCGGGCGGTGAGGTCGTCCACTTTAGCACGGAGTTCCTTATTTTCTGCTGCAGCCGCCTTCATCTGTGCCTCTTTGGCTTTGTTGCCGCCGTGGCCGAGACGGAGGGATACGCCGCCGCCGAACATATTCTCACCGGTGCCCATGGCTGCAGAAGCATTGACCATCACGTTTTCATTAGGCCGATAGAATACGCCTACCGCACTGGCAGTTTCGCTGCCGGAGCTGCCTACTGCTGCTGCCACATTCCACTTGGAGTCTTCATCGAATTCCAGGGGGTGCAGGTTGGCCATAGCGGCTGCGTTGGCGCCTACCTTGTCGATCTTGCCATCCAGTTTATCCACTTTGGTTTCCACGGTGCCCATACGGGTTTCCAGTCCGCTGACCCTGGTATTGGTTTCATAGAGCTGTCCGCCGGAAACGGCATCGGTGGAGCCTTCGGAGATATTGCCCTGGCCTACATTTCTGATAACCTGGTTATTCGCATTGATACCATCTTTATCAATGTAGGTCTTGTCTCCTACCTTGTAGGAGTTAGCCGTCACATCGCCGGCCACGGTAGCATTGCCACCGACGCTGAGGTCTTTTTCCATAGTGACAATATCCTTAAAGGTGGCTTTGCCATCGAAGGTGGACGTGCTGGTGACGTGGAGCGTATCCGTCGTCGTGCCGCCGGTTACATCGAGTCCGCCTTTAGTGACGGTTACTTTGTCGTTAAAGGTAGAGGTTCCGTCGACTTCCAGCGTCTTTTCCATCTTGACCGTGTCTTTGAACGTCGACTTGCTGTTGACGGTAAGAGTGGTTTCTGCGCCTTCCTTGCCGAGGATGGTATTTCCATCTACCGCTGCATTGCCACGAACACCGAGGTCCTTCATCACTTCCGCATAGTCCATGGTTGCCTTGCCGGTTTCCAGGGTGTTTCCAGAAATGGTGGTCTTTGTGATAGTGCCTTCTTTAACGGCAGTACTGTGTGCCTTGTTTTCAAAGGTGGTACCGTTGGTATCACTGGTTACGGTGTTATCGCCAGTCAGATTGGTAATCTTAGTGGCAGAATTTCCAATTTCTCCATCTGCAAAGTTCAGGATGTCGCCGGACGCTTCGTTCAGAATATTCTTTGACTTGTTGTAAATGGTGCCGCCTTTCGCCGTATTGGTGATACCATCGGCAGTCATTTCACTCTTCACTGCAGAACCGTCGCCGATTTCATTCACAATGGATTCAGCCGCACTGTTTGTAATGCCTTTCGCAGTCATGGTAGAGCCGGTAGTGTTGGTGCCATCGGTAACCACACTGCTTACAGTGCCAGTAACAGCATCTTTTGCACTGATAATCGTATTACCATCAGATTTCAGCGCCTCTACAGCACTGCCCGCAGTCTTGGTTTCGGCATAGTAGCGTGTATCATCTGCTTTGATCAGCTGTTCAGATTTATCCACCGTATTATTGGTATTGTTTGCCTTTGCTCCGTCGGTGATGGAGGAAGCAAGGCTCTTGGCATTCTGGTTCACAACGGTGGTATTGGTGCCGTCGGTTACGGAGGAAGCGATCTGATCTGCTTTCTGCAGGTCGTTGGATGTATTGGTTCCATCCGTAATGTTGGTGTTGGTCTGGCCGGCAATGGTGTCGACGGTGGTCTTCTTGTCCCCATCGGTGAGCTGGGATTTTTCTTCTGCTGCGCCGCGGAGGTAGGAAGCGATCTTGCCATCGGCCTGGCTCATTTCTTCCTTAGTCTCATAGGACAGCTGGGTGGAAGTATTGGAGCCGTACTCGTTGGAAACCTTGCTTACAATGGAGCTTGCCGCATCGGTTTCTACATCCAGAGCTTTATTGGTGATCTTGTTCTTCGCTTCGTTGGTGATGTTTTCTGCCTTCAGGCTGCTGTCGCCGGTGACAGTGGTAGTCTGGCTGCCGCCGATGGTATTGGTCTGACTGCCGGTAATGGCATGCTTTTCATCACCGGTGACCGTGGTTTCCAGGCCGCCGTTGTAGTTTTCGGTCTTCTTGCCGGTTACGGTTTCCGTGCTTGTACCGGTGACCGTTTCGTTCTTGTTTCCACCCACTGTAGTTTCCAGATTCTTGCCAACGGTGTTGGTCATGTTTTCCGAAGCGTGGTTGATGATATTCTGGGCATTATTGGCGATGGTGCCCTTCTCGGCGGTGTTGGTGATGTCCGTTTCTGTCTGTTCCGTACTGGTCAGAACATTGCCGTCGCCATCCTCAATTTTCTGGAGAATCTTCTTCAGGTTCTGGGTGATGTAAGATTTGTAGTTATTTTCTCCATCCTTGCCGGAAACTACAGAGCTGGATTCGCTGGCAGTCTGGGAAGCCACGTTGGTCTTATCCCCGTCTTTTACCGTATCCACCATGCTGTACTTCTTGTCTGTCCCCTGGCTCATGGTGCGTTCTGCATACACCGTCGGATTGTCCCCGGTATCCGAAAGTTTCTGACTGATGCCGTCGGCAGTAACGGTGCTCTTGCCGATAGAATCATCATCTTTCGCCCATGCGTTGCTGCCGTTTTCGTCGAAAGTCGATGCACTGGATTTGGTTTCCCCTGTCGCCGCATCCAACTTCAGATTCATGGACTGTGTCTTGCCGCCGTTGATGGTGGTGTAGTTGTTTTCATCCAGTTTGCTGGACAGGGTCTTGGCATTGAATTCGCCTTCTACAGAAAGGTCACCTTTCACATCCAGGTCGCCGCCGATAGTAGCATTGCCAGTAGTAGTCAGAGTACCGGTCTCCACTGCTCCTGTAGTCTTAATAGTACCCGCGCCTACATCCAGTCCGGTGCCGGTAATCTGGCCGCCTTTGATGTCGCCGGTACCTACATTCAGGCTCTTACCGGTAATATCGCCGGTTACTCCCAGATTGCCACCTACGGTAGCATTGTGATTTACAGTGAGCGTATCGGTAGTTGCATTGCCGGTGTTGGTAATGCCATTGGTTGTCAGGGTTCCGCCTACAGAGGCATTTCCAGTGGTAGACAGGGAGCCGAAGGTACCTGTGGTACCGTTGATGGTAGTGCCTGTAATAGCGCCGCCGTTGATGTCTCCGCCCTGGGTATTCAGGCTGGTGCCGGTAATGGCATTACCCTTAATATTTCCTGTCGCAACGATATCATGGACATTGATGTTGCCGGTTGTAGACAGATTTCCATTCTGGAGGGAAGCTACACCGTCTGTCAATTTATTTCCGGTGATAGTACCGCTGCCTGCATTGATATTACCGCCTTTGGTACGAAGTGCTCCACCCTGGGTATTGATGTTTCCGCCACCAGTCCGAATAAAACCGCCATTGGTTTTAATGTTACCGTTGCTGATGGCAGCTTTGCCATCGGTCAGGGTCTTGCCGGTTACCGTTCCGTTGCTCATGGAAGCACCCTTACCATCGGTTACTGTTTCACCGGTGATGGTTGCCTTGGAAGCGACATTTCCGTTTTCATCTACGGTGAAGGCCCCGTTGGCCCCTTTGATGCGGCCATCACTCATAAGAGCTGCTCCTGCAGCGTCATAGTCGTGACCGCCAGCAGTGAACCCTTCTGCGTCCATCTGGGTACTGGAAGTACCTACTGTTACGCCTTCGCTGTCAATCTTAACCTGATTGGCTGCACCCTTATTAAGAATCAGGGTCGTAGCCGCTTCTTTGGAAGTGGTCACCTCTCCGGTAGAAGAAATCTTAGTTTTAGTCTTCTGGAGTACATTATCATTATCCAGGCTCAGTCCGCCATTAGTGGCTTCCACCAGTTTGGTATCCGCTGCCATACGGCCTGCCAGTTCATTGGCATCTGCCTGGCTCAGAGCCGTGAACCCATCGGACATGTTCTTGTTGATGGTATTGAACCCATCTACCATATTCTGGTTAACCTGTTCAATGACCTTGTCTTGGGCTTTGTCTGCGCCAAGGCGGGCTGCCGTTTCCTTTGCCAGGGCGGCGTCCAAGTTGGTGACGTTTTCGCCAATGGTGTTGGCCGCTTTCACAACGGCCCCGTCCTGTACGGCGGCATCAGCCTTGCTTACATAATTATCAGATGTCTGTTTTTCCAGATATTCTTTCACATTTGTAATCCGGTCATCCAGCACTTTATCGCCAGCTTTGATTTCATCATGGATAGCATTGGCTTCGTTCGTGATGCGTTCATTCAGTTCATTATCTTTAGCTTCACGGGCTGCAGCTTCATTGGCACCTGCCTGGTTCAGGGCAGTGAATCCATCAGCCACGTTCTTGTTGATAGTGTTGACGCTTGCTACCAGGTTATCATTAACCTGCTTAATCACCTTGTCCTGAGCTGCATCAGCGCCGATGCGGGCAGCCGTTTCATCATACAGGCCCTTTCCCAGTGCGGTCACATTTTCGCCGATTTTTTTATCCGCTTTCACGACACCGGCATCCTGTACCGCTGCATCAGCCTTGCTCACATAATTATCCCCGGTTTCCTTCAGTACATGCTCCTTAACGGCAGTAATCCGGTCATTCAGGGTCTTATCGCCGGCTTCACGGGCGGATGCTTCGTCTGTCACGGTACTGGCATCAGCTTTCTGACTGACTTCTGTCTTAGTCGCATATGTACTTATAATCACATTGCCAGCACCATCCTGCTCAGCTTTGGTGGCCGATTCCGCACTATCTGCAGCAACTGCTTTAGCAACCTTTCCATCTGCATCTACTTTGGCCGTTGAACTTTGAAGTGTATTAACTAGCGTAGATAAAGTATCAAGTTCTGAAGAAAGAGTGTTGACAGTATGGCCAAGAGTACTTACATTTTCAATAGTGGCAAAGGCATTATTTGCCTCTTCCTTGGTATATACTTCCACGGCCGTTGCAGACCCGTCAGGTGCCGGCTCTACCTTGGTCGTATCCGCAGCCCAGGCGAAGTTTGGACCCATAAGGGCTGCTGCCACCAGCAGAGCTGCCGCCAGTTTCTTCAGTCCTCTCCCTGTGGTCTCGCCCTTGGTGTGGCCTTTGGCGATTTCCGATGCCACCACATAGGTGTGCTTCGCTTTACTCCAGATGACTTTGTAAATCTTATTCATGGTGTTACCCTCCTTTGAGTGGAAATGATAGATGCTCCGAATCATTTTCTTGCGGCTTAGCGCCGGATGTGCCGCATTTTTGACTCACATAGCCCCAGGGGGTTCGTCCCAGCGGCGGAACCGGTTTGTATCCATGCCTCCTTTATCCGGTTCTTATTGTGTATACTCATATCTTCAAGGCTCAGAGCGGGCCTTCGAATCCGTTTATACAGATTATGCAGAAGGACTATACAGGTGCTGCCGGCTGCGTCTTTTCCTAAAGCTCCAGGGAAATCGGTCTTTCTTTTCGTCTTTTCCTGTTTTGGGGCGCACGAAATAAAGGTCAGGGGTCAATATTTTTTCGACTTTTGACGCTGCCTCAGTACCTATGTAATTTTTACGTATTATCTGTCATTACTATATCCGAAAAGATTTCCTGTTTCTATTTTTTCTGCAAAAGTGGTCGTTTTTCTGCAAAAGTGGTCAATTTTATGTCCAAGTGGTTTTCATGACCATAAAAAAAGCTCTGCCAGTTTCATTCCGGCAGAGCTTCCCGTACTTTCTAAAGAGGCGCGGCTTTACATAACGCATATTTATGCATATTATTCACACTTGCAAAGTTGCCATTTCTGCCATATTTCACAGAGCGGCGGCTCTCCGCTCCTTCCGCAAAAAGTATAGACTATACCGGAAACTGTAAAATGTATACAAAAGTATACGTTTTACTTCTTATTTTTCACACATTCTCCTCCATAGCCGGGGCTGGGCTTTCTGCTTTTCCGGTCTTTGAAAACACAGGGGATTATCCATGAAGCAGGGAATCCTTTTCTTTGGAAATAAAAAATCCTCCTGCAATGGAGGGATTTTTGGGCCGTGAAGCGGCGCGGGCCAAAAGGGCCCGCAGGTTGTGTAGAAAGGTTGTGTTCGCTAACGCTCAGGGGATGGGGAAAAGGTTCTTAAGATTGACCGGCCTTTGGCCGGAGGGTTCTTAGGTTTGACGGCCCTTTGGGCCGAGGGAAAGGTATCGCCCTTCGGGCGATGAATCTTATAATGCAGCCTACGGCTGACCCCTTCCGGCTCGCTGCGCTCGCCACCCACCCCTTATATAGGGGTGGGAAAGGGCGTTACGGGATTTGCTTTTGTGTCACCGGTGCTGCATGGCGAAGTGCAAAAGCCTTCTTCCTCTGGAAGGGGTGTCACCAGAGGGGCTCATAGGGTTGTGGATTGCCCTGCGGGCAATGAATTATAATGCAGCCTTGCGGCTGACCCCTTCCGGCTCGCTGCGCTCGCCACCCGCCCCTTATATAGGGGTGGGCAAGGGTGTTACGGGATTTACTTTTGTGTCACCGGTGCTGCATGACGAAGTGCAAAAGCCCCCTTCCTTGGTGGGCAGCCTTTATATAATGAAGACGCCATGATAATAAAACCGAAAAACCGCGCCCTTGGCGCGAAAGGAAAGCATACAAACCGGGCTGGCGCCCGTTGAAAATGCACCCCTATCCCCGCCTTCGGCGGTACTTCCCCCGGAGGGGGAAGTTTTAGCGGCTCTTACCCTTGTGTTGCTTAAGTTACCACTAAGGGGAAGCATAGAGCAAACCTCCCCCACCGGGGGAGGTGACGCCGCAGGTGGCGGAAGGGGTGCATTTCCATCGCCCGATAGGGCGGTTGTGAAGGTTTTATCATACTGGCGCCTTCTATAAATGGAAAGGCGCCCAACAAGGCCTTTGCCCCCTGAGCGACAAGCGAACACAACCCTTGGCCCGTGGGCCAGCACAGGGCCATACGCCCCTCTGCCGCACAGCGGCAGGCCCCTGCCATCCCATTTTTATTCCATGCAAAAAAGCGGTGCCGAGGCGCCGCTTTTTCTGTATTTCCTTATGCTTTCATTTCTGTGCCGTCGGCCAGTTTGATGGTGTGGCCGTTGTAGTTGATGGTGCCCAGATTTGTGACCGTGGTGACTTCGCTGTCTTCGGTGAGGTTCCAGGTGGAGCCTGCTGCGATGAAGATGTCGGCGTTGGTATGGTAGGCAGCGCCGTTCTGGGCGTTGGGGACGATGTGGATGGCTCCGTTCCAGGTGGAGCCGTCGGTGATGTTCATGTTCACGTCGGAGATGGAGTCGACCAGGATATTGCCGGTGAGTTCCTGTTTCACAAGTACAAGCTGCATGTGGCCGCCGTTGCTTCCGGGATCGCCCCAGCCGAAGGAGCCGTCGTTGCCGGTAACGGTAAATACCGGGAGAGAAGCATCCTGCTGGATGGTGGTGTTTTCCAGGGTCACTCTGCCGTGGGTGCTGGTGACGTAGAACATGCCGCCTTTATGGGAGATGAGGGTGGAGTCCTTGGCATTGAACTGCTGGGTACCCATGGTGCCGATGGCGGATTCGTCGGAGTAGAGGACGATGTTGTAGGGCACGGAGTTTGTTTCATTGCCTTCCAGGGTGGAGCTTTCCAGGGAAAGGGTGTCGTTGTTTTTAATGACTGCCGCTTTGGTGGCCTGGGCGTTCACGGTGCTTCCGGTCAAGGTAACGTCACCGGCAGTGTATACGCCGTGGGATTCCTGACCGGTGGTGGTAAAGTGGCTGTTTTCCGCCAGAATGATGCCGCCGTTCTTGGACACTTTAATGGCAGGGGAGCCGTAGCCGGTGGTGGAAGCGGTGGTACCAGCCAGTTTCATCATGGCTTTTTCCGCTGTTTCTGCTGCCGGCGCAAAGTTTCCGGTGCTGGAAATCGTGGCATTGGTGAGATTGATGTAGGTGCCCTTGCTGTAGCCGTAGGCGGCGGTGGCACCGTTTCCGGTGGTGGAAATCCTGGCGTCAGTGAAGGCGCCGTGACCGCCGTGGGTAACGAGGAGGGCGGCGTTCTTACCGTAGAGGTCGGAATTGGTGACGTCGTCCACGTCGCCGGATTTGGTGAAGGTGTCGCCTTTGGCGCTGATGTAGGCCATGGATACGCGGAGGGCGTTTTCATTCGGTTTTTCGGAAGTATAGGTCATGCCGTCGTAGGTACCGTCGCTGTCGATTTCATTGGCGGTGTCCCCTTGGTCGGCGGTGTACTTGGCAGCGGGAGCGGGCTCGGGCTCCGGTTCCGGCTCGGGCTCCGGTTCCGGTTCGGGAAGGGGCTCCGGCTCAGGAGCAGGCTGTTCCACCACCGGCTTCGGTGCTTCCGGGGACAGGTTCTTGAAGGTGCCGTCCTGTACGGATTTTTCAACATCCGGCAGTGTCAGGGACAGGCCTTTCAAAAGGGCGTCGGTGTAATTCACCTCCGGTGCTTTGGCAGCCGGAGCTGCCGCTTCGGCGGAGCTGTCCTTTGCAGGAGCAGCTGCTGCAGCGTCTTCTGCAAATACGGAAGAAACTCCGGTACCGGCAATAGCCAGGGCGCAGAGCAGGGCAGTGATTTTTCTATATTTCATAGATTTCCTCTTTTCTAAACAAAGTTCTGAAAAACCTATATTATCATAATCCAATAGTTTTATTTTACATCAATTACCAATGATTGTCATGCTTTTTTTGTAATGGGCCCCTGCGGGGCCCGGGTTCAGAAGATTCAAAGGGTTCAGAGGAGGAAGGTTGACAGGGCCGTCGGCCCCGCAGGTTATGGCCGCCTGTCGGCGGCAGCACTGCCTACGGCAGTGAAAACCAAACAACCGGGCCTCCGGCCCGATGGAAATGCACCCCTATTGGTGCTGCGCACCACTTCCCCCGGAGGGGGAAGTCTGCTCTACGCTTCCCCTTGTGCTAACTTAAGCCGCTCATCGTATAGCGGCAAGAAAGGTGCCCCCTCAGGGTGACAAAGGGACCGGATTCGCAGGGAGTCGAAGACGACTGAGAATCCAGTTCCTTTGCTGCCTGACAAGCAGGGGGGCGCAAGAGAGTATATAGGCGCTCGCCACCCCTTAAACAGGGGTGGGTAAGGGCGGTTACGGGATTCACTTTTATATCCCCGGTGCTGCATGGCGAAGAGCGTCAGCCCCCTTCCTTGGTGGGCGGCTTTATATAATAAGGAGGCTTGAGTATAGGTCAAAGAAATTTTCTAAAATTTTTTATCTCCAGGGGGTAAAAAAATCGAACCTTCTGCGATATTAGTATCAGAGGGATGAAAAGACCTCATGAGATGATGAATCTGATTTCCAAACGGCCATCCTCCATATCCGCGGTAAGGAGAATGACGGGGGAATGAGGAAACATCAGGGAATTCCACTTTTCAATCCTCCCTTCTTCTAAAATCGGCCGATGGAAGACAGAAGAAAATGCAAGACCCAAAACAGAAGACAGAAAAGCAATAAGGAAGAGGGACGCAGGACTTTCCTCTCTCTGATGTGCGTATCCTGCATAGGATACGCAAGTCGGGAAAAGTTGGCCCTTAGTCTGCACATAAAAGGGCTTTCCTTTTAATTTCCCGACCGTCCAAGTATCGAGCAGCACCCATGCGAATGGGAGGGCCAAGGCGCAGACGCCTGATTCATTGGTTGAACTTACCTGGATACTCCCCCTGATAGGCTTTTCTGTCTTTTTTGCGTGGCTGGGTTCGGGACATCATCACTTTGAAACGTTTTATAACCATAGAATTCTCCCTTGGAGGGAAGCGGATTTCTTCTATCCACTTCCCCCTTTTTGAGTCTATACATGAAATAAAAAATATGAATAAACTTTATGGAGCTATAAAATCATGATGAATGAAATAATACGTTTAGATATTCATCATTCTTACAACAGGAATGTTTAGACACGAAAACAATGGCGCCTATAAGGGAAAAATTGCGGAAGTGACGGAAAGTCATGATATATTTCTATGGAAGAAAGGAGAAATTATGAAGAAATCGTATAAGTAATACACTGAAATGACAGAAATCAGCCATATTTATGAATTGGCTGTTTCTTGTTTGTGCTTCATTATGCAATTTGACCTTTCTCTCACATCACACCCTATTCTTAGAAATATGAATCTAATTTTTACTCTGGATTCTTTGTATTTCTTGGAATTTTCGGATTACATGGATATCCGGTCATTTTTAATAAAGTGTTGTTGAAGGGAGAGTTGAAATGAATCGAATCTACAAAGTTATTTACAGCAAAGCACGGCAGTGTTCCATTGTCGTGTCTGAACTCGCAAAAAGCAGCCGGAAAGGAGCCGGCCACGCCGGCACCCCGGCCCTGGCCCGCATTATCATTGCGACACTTGCCGCTGGTATCCTGACATGGGGAATCGCGCCGGGAGTCAGCTGGGCAGCGGATAAAGATATCGTGGATAAAGGGGCGCAGCCTATTGCCTATGATATCAGTCCAGCCAATGACGGGACAAATATCGCTGTCGGCAAGAATGCAAAAGTCTTTATCGGTGGTGGTACGCAGGAATCCATGCTTTCCTTTGGCGAAAAAGTTTATAAAGGCTCTTTTAGCATGAATATTCATGATAATAATCATGCAAAACAGAATCTGCCGGAAGGCATGGCAGTAGGAACGAATTCGTATGCTCGTACAGGTTCCATTGAAATCGGTGCCCATACACTGGCGGGAAATAAGATTGCCATTGGCGATACTACGGCAGATAAATTACAGCAGTTTGGCGTAGCTTCTACTACGCTGGGTACAAATTCTTATACCGGTGGTGGCTTTGCTACAACTATCGGCAGTTATAATGTACAGAGTAATCCGTATGCGGCTAATGGTATTATAGATACGTTAAATAATGCAACAAAAAATGCTTTTGCTACTGTTATCGGTACTTTCAACTCCAATGAATCTATGACAGGCAGCAGCAGCAGTGGCATAGCTAATACCATTGCAGGTACTGCCAACAAGGTGACGAACAGCAATGGTGCCATTGTCCTGGGCGCTGGAAATAGCGTAAAGAGCTCAAGTGCCTACTTTGATGCGTCTGCCTACAGTGAGCATTTCAATTCTGTCACAGAGATGCAGAAGGCTTTAATGGATGGTGTTGCCAGCAGTGCAGGCGGTGCCACTTTGGTTATCGGCGGCGCTAATGAGGCAGAAAACACCACCCATTCACAGATTATGGGTGTCGGTAACAAGGTAAAATCTACGACATCTAAGAAAATAGAATATAACTATCTGGATGGCTTCGAGAGCTCTATCACGGATGCCAGTCATGTCAAGGTACTGGGCCAGAAAGTCACTATCAAGAAAGGTGCTGATTCCAATACTGTTATTGGTGATTACCGCACCGTAGCGGACAATCAGACTAATAACGTTATTATCGGCAATGCTGACGAAAAGAATCCAATCACAACAGAAAAGAAAGAAACCGTCATTCTTGGCTATAAAGCTAATGCTACAGTCAATGGCGGTGTTGCTATCGGCTCTGGTTCTATAGCCGTCACCCCAGCCGAAGTCTATGGCTGGGATCCCAAGACAAATAATAAAAGTTCTATTGATTCCAAGGTGTGGAAATCATCTTGGGCAGCTGTTTCTATCGGTGATGGTACTCACACCCGCCAGATTACCAATCTGGCTGCCGGGTTCAATGATACCGATGCAGTCAATGTTGCCCAGCTGAAAGCCATTAGCAGTACGATGAATACGGATATCGCTGCATCTAAGACGCATTTCTACAGCGTTAAATCTACGGATGCTAAAGCAAAGAACTACAATAATGATGGTGCTACCGCTGCCAATGCTTTGGCTGCCGGTGTTGGAGCAAACGCAGATAAGGCGAGTGCTGTTGCCATTGGTGATACGGCTTATGCAGGGAGTGCGAATGGCGTTGCTATCGGTACTGGCTCTTGGATTCGTTCCAGTGATGGTAAGCCGAATGCGAACGGCGGCGATGTAGCTATCGGACAGGACTCCCATGTTGATTCCTATGTCAATCAGGGTGGGAGCATTGCGCTCGGTCAGAATGCACGCGTTGAAAATATGTATGGCAACACGGAAAAGAGCTGGGCCCTTGGCCAGACTAAATTCGATGATAAAAACATTCCTCTTAACCCAGGCAATGAGGCTGGTGGCGTTGCCATTGGCCGTAACAGCTTTGCCCGTACAGGCAGCCTGATGGTTGGTTCTCACATGTATAAAGGCGCCATCGCCGACATTGATGAAGTGGATGGTACAGATTCCCAGAAACTTCGCGATAACTTCAATAATATCAACATGACGACCCTTGGCACGAATAGTTTCAACAACGGCACGTTCGCTACTGTAACGGGTGCTTATTCCGCTACGACGGCCAAGAAGAAGATTCAGAACTTCGCAGCTACCGTAGATGGTTCGCTGAACAGCATTGAATCGTATAAGGACGCAGCTGATAATTCGGGCGTGGCTAGCAGCATCGTCGGTACGGCCAACCGGATTGCCAATTCCAATAATACGACGATTCTCGGTGCGGGCAATGAAGTCACCAATTCGCTGACCGATATCACGGCTCCGACGGAAGGCGGCGATTCGGCCAAAGCGCTTCAGGATACATTGAAGGGTAAACTTCAGCAGGATGAAAAGGGAGCTATCGTGGTTTCCGGTATCGGCAATATCGTCGATTCGTCTCATGGCGTATCCGTACTGGGTTCCAGGAACGCCGTCAAGACGACAGATAACATCCAGCTCCTCGGTGATAACCGTGAAGTGACAGGCGCAAATGGCTCTGTCATCATCGGCTCAGCTGACAGCAAGATGACGACATCGGTAACTGATGCAACGATTCTCGGCCATAATGCCAACGTCGAAAAAACAGGCGGTGTAGCCCTGGGTGCCGGTTCGGTAGCTTCCCGGGAAGCAGGTGTGGCTGGTTATGATCCGGCAACGAAGACAGATTCAACAGATTCTTCGGCCACTTGGAAAGCAACGGATGCAGCTGTTTCTGTTGGCAAGGCGGATGGCACCATGACCCGTCAGATTACAGGCGTAGCAGCTGGTACGAATGCTACAGATGCTGTCAACGTAGCACAGTTGCAGAAGGCCCTGGCTGGAGCCAAAGACGGCAATGATACGCTGAAATCCGGTACAGATGCATTGAAACTGGATGGCAATAAACTGTCCATGAATATCCAGGATACAGCAGGCAATACGGTGTCCGGTTCTGTAGACTTGTCCAAGTTTGCGCAGGCCGTCGATACCAATACGACCTATACGCTCACAGGCCAGGAGAATAAGGACAACAATACGACTACCATTACTTTGGAAGATAATAATGGGAATAAAAATAATGTGACCGTGGCAACGAAGGATACGAGAAATACCGTAAAAGCCGGAGAAAATGTCACTCTTGGCATCACGAACAATACTGACGGCAGTCATGAATACACGGTCAATGTCAAAGCTGATGGCAAGGTAGAAGCTGGCAGCACGAAGATTGTCAGCGGTGACACGGTATACAACGAGACCCGTGTCAAGCAGGATGGCACTTATGTGAAAGTATCCAATACCGCTGGGGAGAATCTGTCTGCTTTGGATAATCAGGTGACTTCCAATACCCAGAATATCAACTACCTGAACGGCAGGGTAGGGGAACTGGGCGATCGCATCAACAAGGTGGGCGCCGGTGCCGCCGCTCTGGCTGCCCTGCACCCGCTTGACTTCGACCCGGAAGATAAATGGGACTTCGCTGCCGGCGTAGGCAATTACCGCAATGCCACCGCTGCTGCTGTGGGACTCTTCTATCGTCCCAATGAAAGGACCATGTTTAATCTGGGATGGACCATGGGAGATAACCGTAACATGGTGAACGGCGGCTTCTCCGTGAAATTCGGCAAGAGCAATAAGTATATCAAGTATTCCAAAGCGGAAATGGCAGCAGTTATTGACAACCAGAGCAGGGAAATCGCAGAGCTGAAAGCCAAAGACGCACAGAATGCAAAGGATAATGCTGAAATGAAAGCAGAAATCGAAGCACTCAAGAAACAGGTGGAGGCCCTGGCCGCAAAGAAGTAATCTGACATCCAAAAAATAGCGAAAAAATAGAAGATGGTATGCTCCCTTCGGAGCAGGCAGGAAAAATAAAAAATCTGTCTGCTTCTCTCAATAAAGAAATCACCATAAATAAGGTTACGGTTGGGGATACCACTATTTCCGGCGGCGGACTGACTATCGAAGACGGCCCGTCTGTTACTAAAGATGGTATTCAACGCAGGGGAGAAGAAGATTACTCATGTAGCGGCTGGGACAGAGGAAACAGATGCAGTAAACTATGGACAGCTGAAAGATGTGGAGACTAAAGTAGACCAGAACACCCAGAGCATCAGCTACCTGAATGGCCGGGTAGGAGAACTGGGCAGCCGTATCAACAAAGCCGCTGCCGGAAGCAACGCTTTGGCGGCTCTCCACCCACTGGACTATGATCCTGACGACAAGGCAGACTTTGCTGTAGGCTATGGCCATTACCGCAATGCCAATGCCGCTGCTGTAGGTGCCTTCTATCATCCCAACGAAAACACCATGGTGAATGTGGGCGTTTCCCTGGGTAACGGAGATCCCGGCTTCAATGCAGGCGTTTCCTTCAAGGTAGGACGCGGCGGTGCCGGCCATGAGGCTATGTCCAAGACAGAAATGGCAAAAGTCATCAACAGTCAGTCTAAGGAAATCGATGCCCTGAAGAAGGACAATGCGGACAAGGATAAGCGTATCGATGTTCTGGAGCAGAAGATGGCTGAAATCCTGGCTAAGCTGGATAAAAACGGAAAATAAAGGAATCAATGGAAAAAGGATGTGATGATCATGGAAAATAGGGATGCCGTATGGCCGGAGCGGCTGAAATATCTTCGTAAGTCCAATAATCTGTCACAGACCGATGTGGCTGGGGTGCTTCACTGCAGCCAGGTGGCTTATGGCATGTATGAACTGGGCAAGCGGAAGATTTCAGCGGACAAGCTTCTGACCCTGGCCCAGTACTATCATGTGTCTATGGACTATATCATGGGACTGCATGACGAAGTTTGACCGTTCCATAAAAGGGACTGTGAGGAAATTTCAATTTCTTCACAGTCCCTTTTTATTTCTGCTAAAATACATTTCAGGGTTATCCGGTTTTTTGTCCTGCTGCGGACAGGATGAATATGAGTCAGGACAGGAAACAGGGAAGATAACGAACTGTTTCTTGACCTTCTTGCTAAATGATGGTTTATGATAATAAAGTAAATTCATAGAATAGGAGGCTCAGGATTATGTATCAATGTCAGGGAATAGAGTCTATTTCACTGGTGTACACCGGATGCGGACATAATGATGAAATGTTCGCGGGGGGGTACTGTAGGAAAAAATAAAGGTTTTTCTGATAAGCTCTTCTTCACGATAAGCAGTTTATGCATTTCCTGTTCCTCAGATTGATAAATCAAAAGTGGACAGAACAATGAAGTGTATTTTCCTGGAGGGATGAATCGTGAAAAATAATGAGCTGTTAATTGGTCAGATGGCCAAACTGAATCATACGACCCTGGCTACTCTGCGCTATTACGACAAAATGGAACTTCTTTCACCGGTGTATGTTAATCCGGACACAGGATACCGGTATTATGATATTCGTCAATGTTTGATATTCCACATCATTCAGCATAACAGGGCGCTCAATATGAGTCTCAAAGAAACCAGAGAATTAATGGGATGCAGTGACTTCGAACGGATAAGGGAGAACATTCAGAAGAAGCAGGATGAAACTGCCAAGGCATTAGCTGAACTTCAGATGCGTTATGAAGAGTTGGACCGGGCTGTAGGGTGGCTTGATCATTTCTGCCACCGTCCGCCGGATGGGCTTATCCAGATGGGATTTATTACTTCTGAATATGTGTACATGGAAAAAGCCAGGAGGAATTATGTTCTTGAGGATATAGGCAGTGTTATTTATGATGTATCCTTCCTGGAAGAAAAGCTCCTGGAGAAGGGATTTAAAGAGGGATACCCTGATTTTGCATTTGTAACGCTGAAACTGGATGATGTTATCCATCAGCGTTATCGAACCGATAAACTGGGTATTATCATCCAGGGAGAAAATAAGGAAGTAGATGGCGTAGAGAAACTCCAGAGCAGCACCGGCGTTTTTGTTTACTTTGAGGATTTCAGTAAGCTTCGCATGTATGCGGAACGGGTGATTGCTTTCTGCCATGAGCATAATTACAAGCCTGTGGACGATATGAGATGTCAGCTTATGGGAGTTTTAAATGTTAACGATTTTGAAAAGACGACAGAAGTCTTCCGCCTTTCCATTCCGGTGGATGCAGGAAACGGCACCGAATCATGATGAAATAGGATTGCAGGGGAGATGAAATAAAAGGCTCTTCCCACATGAGAGTTTCTATAATTTTTGTTAACAAATTGACTGATAATACGGCATCTTTTGAAATAGAGAGGTGCCGTTTTTTATTGGGGACAATAGCGGCGCCGCTTTTATCAAAAAAAGGGGGCTATAGCTGTGCGGCACATTTTATATCAGCTGCCGCAGGCAGCTGACCCCTTCCGGCTCGCTGCGCTCGCCACCCACCCCTGAAACAGGGGTGGGCAAGGGATGTAGTGACGCGGTTCCTTTTTCCTCCATAAACTTGCCCACCCCCGCACTCGGGGGTGGGGGGACCACGTAGTGGTGGAAGGGGGAGGCCGCCGCAGGCGGCCGGGGCTGTGAAAGAATGTTCAATCATTTCTTCACAGCCTCTTTTATTGAGATGACTATTTCTTTTCTGCTGCTTCCATTTCTTTTTCTTCGATGAAGCGGATGGCGTCTCCCAAAATGTAGAGGGAGCCGCAGATGAGGACGATATCCCCTGCTCCTGCTTCATTGGTGGCATCTTCCAGGGCGGTTTTTACCGTTGGTTCTGCCTTGAAGGCTGCGTCGATTTTCTGGGCTTTGATCATGGCCTCGATTTCTTCGGGCTTTCTTGTCCTGGGGGTGGGTGCCTTGCAGGCGAAGACTTTGTCCCCTTTGCGGATGAGGAGCTGGATCACCGTTTCTGTATCCTTATCAGCCAGGGATGTGAATACGAAGAGGCGGCGTTTGTCGGGGTACTGTTCCTGCAGTGCTTCCATGAGGGCTTCGGCGCCGGCGGGGTTGTGGGCGCCGTCCATGACATAGGTGACGCCTTTGACGTCGTGGATTTCAAATCGTCCCTGCCAGCGGGTGCGGGCCAGGCCTTCGCGAAGGTCGTTTTCGTTGACCCGGTTGTCCTGTTTCATAATGATGGAAAGGGCCATGGTGGCGACGGCGGCATTGACGGCCTGATGGGCGCCGACGAAGGGAACGAAAAGGAGGCTCTTTTCCAGTTCCTTGGGCATGTCTTTCCGCTTTACTGTGACAACCTGTCCATGTTTCCAGGGGCTTCTGGAGTCGATTTCAAAGTCCCTTCCATAGAAATAGATGCGGGATTTCTTTTCATGGGCTTCTTTCTTCAGCTGTTTCAGGGCCACGTGCTGGGCGGCGGTGACAACGGGGATGCCTTCTTTGATGATGCCTGCCTTCTGGTGGGCGATTTCCTGGAGGGTATCTCCCAGATACTTCATATGGTCCATGGCCACATTGGTAATGACGGAAACCACGGGGAGGATGACGTTGGTGGAGTCGTAGAGTCCGCCCATGCCTACTTCCATAACCGCATAGTCTACCTTCTGTTCTTTGAAATACCAGAAGGCCATGGCTGTCAGAAGTTCAAATTCCGTAGGCGCTTCTACGCCGTCTGCAATGATTTCTTCCGCCGCCTTCCGGACCACGGTGGCCGCTTTGGCAAAGTCTTCTCTGGAAATATCATGGCCGCAGAGGTAAATCCGTTCGGTATAGTCCACCAGATGGGGCGACACGTAGCGGCCCACCCGGAGCTGGGCATTTTCCAGAACGCTGGTAATCATGGCCACTACGCTGCCTTTGCCGTTGGTGCCGGTGACGTGGATGACCTTGTAGGCAGTTTCCGGATTTCCCAGTTTCTTCAACATGGCCTCGATCCGCTCCAGCCCCGGCTTAATGCCAAAGGATGCTGCCTGTTCCAGATAGGCCACAGATTCTTCGTAATTCATATTTTCTCCTTTACATAAGAAGTACTCCCTGATGAAAGGGAGTCTTCGATTGGTTTTGATGATTGCGGCTGAGCCGTGGGTTCTTCACCCTTCAGGCGCATAAGATTCTAAGGCTTAATGAATCCTTTGTGAAGGAAAGAGGATGGCGGCTCTGCCGCAGGCTGTGCCAGCTGACATTCCGTCACCACCGGCGGTGCCTGTAAACTTTCCTCCCCGCTAGGGAAGCGCTGATTAAATCATTGTTTGCTTTTATTCTTGAATTTTTATGCAATGCGAGGAATGGGCTGACGCGAATAGCGAGCTATTTAAGGAAGCCCATGACGAAACAGTGCATAAAAATTCTTATAAAAGAAAACTCTATGAATTAATCAGTGCTTCCCTAAAGTCCCGTCCTGCTTAAGAATCTTTTGCAATCAGAGCTGATCCAGGAATTTCAGGCGTTCGTTCAAGGATTTCATCTTTTCTTCGAACTGGGCCAGTTTTTCTTTTTCCTTAGCCACTACTGCTTCCGGTGCTTTGGCAAGGAAGCCTTTGTTGGAGAGCTTGCCGCTGGTGCGGGCAATGTCTTTCTCCAGGGCTGCCTTGTTCTTTTCGATCTTTTCCTTTTCCTTGGCAGTGTCGATGAGGCCTTTCAGTTCCAGGTACACTTCCAGTCCGGTGACTACGGAAGTCAGGGCGTTTTCCGGCTTCGGTGCATCAGCGGAAAGCAGTTTGATGTCTTCTACATGGCCCAGTTTTTCGTAGTATTCCTTATGGTTTTCAATGCAGTCTTTCAGGTCGTTTCTAAGAACGGCAATCTGGATGTGGCACATCTTGTTCGGGGTTACATTGGCTTCGGCGCGCATGTTGCGGATGGCTTTGATGGAGTCCATAATCCTTTCAAACTGTTCTGCTTCGTCCTTGAAGCGGAGGTTTTCATCAGCCTTCGGCCAGGGAGCCCTTGCCAGGATTTCGCCTTCATGGGGCAGATGCTGCCAGAGGTGTTCCGTAATGAACGGCATAAATGGATGAAGCAGGGCCAGCATGCAGGTGAGGGTGTATACCAGCACGTACTGGGTGACTTTGCGGTCCCTGTTGTGCTCGCCGTAGAGACGGGTCTTGGCGGTTTCGATGTACCAGTCGCAGAAGTAGTTCCAGGCAAAGTTATAGATGGAGTCAGCCGCTTCACCCAGTTCGTACTTGTCCAGGTTGGTGCTTACATAGTCTTCGGTGGCTGCCAGGCGGTCCAGGATCCACTTGTCTGCCAGGGTAAGTTCCTCTTTGGCAGGGACGAAATCTTTGTCATAGTCGTCCAGGTTCATGAGGGTGAACTTGGTGGCGTTCCACAGTTTGTTTGCGAAATTCCGATTTCCTTCTACCTTTTCATAGTAGAAACGCATGTCGTTGCCCGGGGTGTTGCCGGTGACCAGGGTGAAACGGAGGGCGTCGGCGCCGTACTTGTCGATGACTTCCAGGGGGTCGATGCCGTTTCCAAGGGACTTGCTCATCTTGCGTCCCTGGGAATCGCGGACCAGGCCGTGGATGAATACGTACTTGAAGGGGATTTCATGCATAAATTCCATGGACATGAACATCATGCGGGCTACCCAGAAGAAAATAATGTCGTAGCCGGTGACCATGGTGGAAGTTGGGTACCACTGTTTCAATACCGGTGTCTGGTCCGGCCAGCCCATGGTGGAGAATGGCCACAGGGCGGAGGAGAACCAGGTATCCAGCACGTCCGGGTCCTGGTGGATATGCTTGCTGCCGCACTTCGGGCATTCGGTGAGGTCCGTGCGGGATGCGCTTACTTCGCCGCAGTCGTCGCAGTACCATACAGGGATGCGGTGGCCCCACCAGAGCTGACGGGAAATGCACCAGTCATGAATGTTTTCCAGCCACTGGATATAGGTCTTGGAGAAACGTTCCGGTACGAACTTTGTCTTGCCGGAGGTGACTGCTTCCATAGCCGGGCCTGCCAGGGGTTTCATCTTTACGAACCACTGCTTGGTGGTCATCGGTTCCACCACCGTCTTGCAGCGGGAGCAGTGACCGACAGCGTGCTTTGTTTCTTCAATCTTCACCAGAAGGCCGGCGTTCTTGAAATCTTCAATAATGGCCTTTCTGGCTTCGTAGCGGTCCATGCCGTTATACTTTCCGGCCTTTTCATTCATAGTGCCGTCTTTGTTCATGATAACGATGGTAGGCAGGTCATGGCGCTGGCCCACTTCAAAGTCGTTGGGGTCATGGGCCGGCGTAATCTTCACGCAGCCGGTACCATAGGCCATATCTACGTAATCATCGGAAATAATGGGGATTTCACGGTCCGTGGTGGGGAGCTTCACCATCTTGCCTACCAGGTGGGCATACCGTTCATCATTGGGGTTTACAGCCACAGCCGTATCACCGGGGATAGTTTCAGGACGGGTGGTGGCAATCTGGATATAACCCTCTTCCCCAACGATAGGATAGTTGAAATACCAGAGATGTCCCACTTCATCCTCATGCTCTACTTCAATGTCGGAAAGAGCAGTCTGGCAGCGGGGGCACCAGTTGGTAATGCGGAATCCCTGGTAAATGAGGCCTTTTTCATAAAGGGAAACGAACACTTCGCGAACCGCACGGGCGCATACATCGTCCATGGTGAAGCGTTCCCGCTTCCAGTCGCAGGAAGAACCAAGGCGGCGGATCTGGAGACCGATACGGTTGCCGTATTTCTCCTTCCACTGCCATACCCTTTCCAGGAACTTTTCACGGCCCAGGTCGTACTTATTCAGACCTTCCTCGGCGATCTGCTTTTCTACCTTTACCTGGGTGGCAATGCCTGCGTGATCCTTGCCCGGCAGCCACAGTACATTGTACCCCTGCATTCTCTTGTAGCGGATCAGGATATCCTGGAGCGTATTGTCCAGAGCGTGACCCATGTGCAGCTGGCCCGTTACATTCGGCGGCGGCAGCACAATGCTGTAAGGTTCCTTAGAGGGGTCCGGTTCATCATGAAATACATCATGATCTTCCCAGAACTGATACCATTTCTGTTCAATCGCACTTGGATCATACTTTCCAAGATCTTCAAAATCTGCCATATTCTTCACTCCTAAAAATAAAAAAATCTCCTCCATCCCATAGGACGAAAGAGTGCTTCCGCGGTACCACCTAAATAATCATACATGATCGCTCATTTGCGTATAACGTGCGCCACGGGCATAAGCCGGCTCCGGGGTGACCCGCTGCTTCATCCTTACCGCCTTCCCACCACCGGCAGCTCTCTACAAATTCATCCGCAGCTTCTTCCCATCTTTGCTTTTACATATGATATGAAATATCATAGCAGGATTCAAAATGAAATGCAAGGGGAGGGAATGAAAAAGGGGCCGCAGAGCGGTCCTTTTTTCATAGGGTTCATAGGTTTGACGGCCCTGCGGGCCGGAGGGTTCTCTCCACCATTTTATTGTCCCACCGCTTGCGGGGGGAAAGTGGTGCGTCAGCACCAAAGGGGGCGGGTCCGCAGGACTCGCAGGTTGTGTAGAAGGGTTGTGACGAGAAAGGTTGACGGCCCTCCGGGCCGAAGGTTGTGGCCGCCTGTCGGCGGCGGGTT
>ERZ857775.1918-NODE-1918-length-22081-cov-9.604558_pt1 | contig 22081 bp, 19 predicted proteins | sample MGYA00519698_ERZ857775 | MGnify/ENA primary metagenome ERZ857775 (study PRJEB31778, sample SAMEA3449363) | human gut metagenome | biome: human gut; feature: human-associated habitat; material: faeces | place: United Kingdom | collected 2010/2012 ...
AACCCTGGACCCACTGATTAAGAGTCAGTTGCTCTACCAACTGAGCTAAGAGTGCTTATTTCCTCGTTTGCGGTTGCAAAAGTAGGTCTTTTATTTTATTTGACCAAACAATAATGCAGCTTTTTTACTATCTTTTTTCCGCTTTTATTCGAACACGTAGAGCTCGGAAGGTGTATTTCGCTTTAAAGCAAGCAGTTGCACATCTTTGCCGACAATTACTCCTTTGTTCTTTAATTTCCATTCTACTGTTTTGAAAGCCAACTCCGGATGATTATTGTCTTTGCTTAAATGACACAACCAAATATATCGCAAATGTTCAGTGATATTTTCCGCCAAAAACTCCGCCGTATCAGAGTTACTCATGTGTCCGGTCCTACTCGCAATCCGTTCCTTCAGATATTGAGGATAAGGACCCATCTTAAGCATTTCCTCATCGTAGTTGGCTTCAAGTATCAGATAATGGGCTTTACTGATATAATGGGCAGCCGTAGGAGTAATTTCTCCAAGGTCCGTCAAGAAAGAAAAGACTTTGCCGTCAATCTCAATGCAATATCCAACATTGTCCGTTCCATCATGTGGCACCTCAAAAGACTCGATACGAAAATCTTCCAACATCATGGGTTCCTGCTTTTCCAAATAACGGACTGACGAACTGAGTTTCTCTGTCATACAATAACTACGATTAATTCCGGCATGAATACGGGCGGTTGTATAAACAGGAATATTCATTTTTTCTCCCAGATTACCCACTGCTTTAATGTGGTCAGCATGATCGTGGGTTATAAATACCGCACGGATACTATCCATCAGGATATTATAATCTTTCAGTACTTTCTTGATTGTACGTATACCAATTCCTGCATCTATCAGTATCCCATAAGTTTCGGTACCCAGATAATAACAGTTCCCACTACTGCCACTCGCCAGGCTTATAAATTTTACTTTCATGTTTTATCTTCTTTATTAAAATGCAAAATGCCGTCAACTTTTACAGCAAAGTGACGGCAAATATACGTAAAAAAGAAGAGAATTACCGAGAAGCTTTCTTCTTTTTGTCGATGGATTCGGTGATTTTTGCAAATAACAGTAATGCCACAGCTGCAATCAGCCCTATGGCAGCAAAATAATACCATATATAATGAGCATTTACGCTAGCTGCCTCCCACGCTGCCCGTGTCTCGAACAAAGCAGGATCCGGACAATACTTAGTGAGCAGAATTCCCGCCAGACCAAAACCGAAAATAGAAGAAAGAAACGAATGCAAATGGCTGAACCCTAAATACATTCCTTCTTCTCCTTTAGGAGCCTGCAAAGAGAAATATTCCAAATAACGCGGTGAAATAAAACATTCGGCAAGTGCCTGCACCACTATACCCGCAATCATCATCAGAGTAATATTGCTCATACCGGCAATAAGATCATTGCCCAGCAAATTCCCGCACGCCATCAGCAACGCAGAAACAGGAATCAGAAACATCCCCACATTCATCGAAGTAATCGCACTGCGTTTTGCCATCAGACGTGTGATAAAACTAACGCAACAAACCACCACAAACGGATTCACATTAGCAATCCAACCCGGTCTTGCCGTCTCTCCGGCCATACGAATCACATACTTGGGCATAGTGGCATAAAGTTGCTGCTGTACCATCCAGAAACCGGTAACAATCAGAATAAGAATCAACAAACGCCAGTTTGTAATGATTCGCATAAACCCTTGCCCAATCTCACGGAGTGTTTTTCCTTCGCCTGCCGTGTGCGTTGATTTATAAAGGAAAATAACAGCAAGCAAAGCAATAACTGTCATCGTGCCGGAAAAATAATTAATATAGATATATGCTTGCTCACCAATGACGTTACGCAAAGGGTCGATTATCGTTTTACCGGTGAAAGCACCCACATTTACCATCATATAAAAGATGGAATAACCACGGGCACGGGTTGCTTCTGTTGTTTCTTTAGCCACAGAAGCGGAGATGATAGACTTAATGAAGGAGCCTCCCACCATAAGCACAAATAAAACCGGAACAATGATCCACCGGGTATAACTATCAGGCAAACCATTAAATTGAGTAGTAACACCATAACTAACCAGCCCTGCAGCTTCCAGCAAAGTGGGCAACACACCTAGCCCCAAATATCCGACAGATAATAAGGAGAATGCTATAATCATTGATTTCCGGAAACCGATTTTGTCGGCATAGGCCCCGGAAAAATAGGAAGCAGATATAAACCTCCGGAAAAAAGCCCGGAAATCATACTTGCTTCGAAATCGTTAAAACCTAAAATGGAAGATAGATAAATAGTGAGAACGATAAAAACGGCATAATATGCCATACGCTCAAACAGTTCGACTGTGTTGCTAACCCAGAAAGCTCTCGTAAAGCCTTTAGCAGCACGCTGAGGGGAATTGTCCATGTATTTATATTTTTGTTAAAATGTTAATTCGGGGCAAAGATACGTTTTTTTAGCTTACTGTCTGTATCTTTGTCAGAAATTAGGTACTAGAAAACTATGATTATAGCTGTTGATTTTGACGGAACGATTGTAGAACATCGTTATCCACGCATTGGTGAAGAAATTCCGTTCGCCATTGATACATTAAAGTTATTGCAACAAGAAAAACACCGCTTAATATTATGGAGCGTGCGTGAAGGAACACTCTTGGAAGAAGCTGTCGAATGGTGTAAAGCCAAAGGTCTGGAGTTCTATGCGGTCAACAAGGATTATCCTGAAGAACAAAAAAGCCATCAAGGCTTTTCCCGCAAATTAAAAGCCGACTTATTCATTGACGATCGCAATCTAGGCGGTTTACCGGATTGGGGGCTTATTTATGAGATGATAAAGAAGAAAAAAACATTTGCGGATATATATAGCCAAAATGATGATGAGCAGCAGCCTTTGAAGAAAAAGAAAAGATGGTTGCCCTTTTAACATTAAAATGATAAATAAATGACTATATACATAAAAAATGTGATTAAATAATCAATTATTGAGATTATTCGGTGTATATTTGCATATCCTTATTTCTCGTAATCTCCGAAGATACGAGTATAATATGTTAATTTTGTTTATTTTGTTTGTTGTGCACTCTTGTCAGGCGTGATTAGAGTGCACTTTTATTTATGCGCCTCTATTCTCCCACTTTTCTCTAAACTCCCACAATTGCTCTATAGTGGGATGAAAAGTCGGGTTTTCCCAATTCCTGGAAATCATTGCTATCAATGTTTCCAGATAATGTTTGCCATCAATAATTGTTGTACACTTATTGATCTGAAATCTCTCTGTCGGGTAATTATCAGTCTCAACCATTTTTTTTGCCCAATCCAGCAATTCCTGAACGGACTCATTATCATAAGTATGCTGTTCCATATCGTACATTTTTCTACAAAGATACAAAGTTTATTATAAGATTATGAGAACAAAATCAAGATTTCTTATGTTTATCATAAATAAACAAACTTAAAATAGAATATCTTATGATTTATAACTTTTTATTTCCAACAAAACCCAACACAACAAAAACATCTTTGTTGCTACTAGCAGTCCGGATTATCTTCGGAGTATTATTAATGAATCACGGAATACAAAAATGGAGTAACTTTCAAGAATTATCTGCCGTTTTTCCGGATCCACTGGGATTGGGTAGCCCTATTTCTCTCGGGTTAGCCATTTTCGGCGAATTGGTATGCTCAATGGCATTTATCGTCGGCTTTTTATATCGTTTGGCAATGATTCCGATGGTTTTCACGATGATAGTGGCATTTTTTATCGTTCATGCCAATGATGCATTTGCAGTCAAAGAGTTGGCTTTCATTTACTTAATTGTGTTTATAATTATGTATATCGCCGGACCTGGCAAATTTTCCATCGATCATATCATCGGAAATGAAATGGCACGCCGAAAATTAAAATCATAAAAAACAGGGATTATAACCTAAATAAATAAAAAAGTATTATATTTGCAGGTACACAAAAGAAGCAATATAAATATTTTTTATTAACTAAAAAACTTTCTGACATGAAAAGAAACAAAATGTTTTTGGTTGCGGCAGTACTTAGCGGCAGCCTATTATTTAGTTCCTGTGTAGGTTCATTCGGCTTATTTAACCGCCTGACAACTTGGAATCAGTCTCTTGGTAACAAATTTGTAAATGAACTTGTGTTTTTAGCTTTCAACATTGTACCGGTCTATGGTGTAGCTTACCTTGCCGATGCTTTAGTAATCAACTCTATTGAATTCTGGAGTGGTTCCAATCCTATGGCTAATGTAGGTGACGTAAAGAAAGTTAAAGGAGAAAACGGTAACTATATGGTAAAAACGCTAGAAAACGGCTACTCTATCACTAAAGAAGGAGAAACTGCTTCTATGGATCTGATTTACGACAAAGAAGCCAATACATGGAACGTTGTTGCAAACGGTGAAAGTGCTGAACTTGTAAAAATGAATAATGACGGTACTGCTGACTTGTTCTTGCCGAACGGTGAGAAAATGAATGTAACTCTGGATGCTCAAGGTATGATGGCAGCTCGCCAAGCTACTACAAGCAATCTCATGTTTGCAGCCCGTTAACATAACAACCCAAGAATATATAATAAAGGAGATGGAACTCGACTTTGTTTCATCTCCTTTTTTCATACTCATTACCAACTATAATATCATTTCTAATCATATAAACTTAATGTTATGAATAAATTGCACATACATATCCTATCTATATTTTCATTCATTTGCTTATCTTGTCAGCAACAAACGCCCAAAAGCCAAATAGAGCAAACAGCCGTAGACTTTTGCGAAGCCTTTTATAACTTCAATTATCCGGTTGCCGAGGAGTGGAGCACTCCTTCTTCCCTATCCTATCTTAGCTTTTTAGCCTCCAATATACAGCAGAAGCATATAGAACAATTAAAAGCACAGGGAGCAGCCAAAATATCTGTCGTTTCCAGCGAAATAGATGCTAATTCCGAAAGGGCAACGGTTGTTTGCGAAATAAAAAATGCGCATATCATAAGTCCCATCAGTGGGGAAATGCAACAAATAAGTGTTCTGCAAGACACGCTCGAACTAATGAGGGAACGTAATAAATGGTTAATCAGAATGGATATCCCACGGCAAAATGGAAAGCGAAATCACGACTAAATTTAGGATGAATAATAGGGAAACGCTCTTTCTTTGTTTCAAAAGCCGGATTAACCGCTTTCATGCCTCCGTCAAAACGAAGAATAAAGAAATCCAAGTCAAGCCGTAAACCTAAGCCATAAGCAACTGCTATTTGCTTATAGAATTTGTCGAATTTAAAAACACCTCCGGGCTGATTTGCATAGTTACGGATCGTCCAGATATTACCTGCATCCACAAATACGGCTCCTTGAAACTTCCAAAACAGTTTACTCCGATATTCAATACTCGCATCCAATTTAATATCTCCCGATTGGTCCAACAGGTTTCCATTTCCGGAGAAAGAACCCGGTCCTAAATCACGCACGGCCCATCCACGTACGCTATTAGCTCCTCCGGAAAAATATTGTTTCTCAAACGGAATCGTTTTTGCATTCCCATAGGGTACTGCAATTCCCAAACCGGCGTGAAACGCGAATGAGTTACGGTGGTCAATCCGTATATTCTTTGCGAAATCAAATTCACCTTTCAGATATTGGGCATAGGGAATTCCCAGAATGGCATACTCACCATTATCATTCTTCCGGATATTGGCAACTTTGGACAAGGCATACAATATATTTCCCGCAGACTCGAAATTAAAGCGGATAGAATATGAATTAGAAGCAATCGTATTATTGACGATAGACCCACCTACACTATTATAATTGTAACTATATCCCATATTTACAATCAAGCGGTCTTGATAATTATATTGAAATATATGATTTTGCCCTTTATTGATATAATCTTCTCTGAATCTGTCTGAAATACGCGGCAAATAGAGAAAACCAATATTAATCAAATCGATACGATGTTGAATTTTCTGGCGTTGCGTCCATTTATAACTCCAGTTGGCAGATGCCATCGTCCGCAGGAACTCCGGCCGTAACTGATAATTATACTGCAACCCGAACTCAGTGGTAGCCCTGATCTTACGTTTAAAGTCAGAAGAAAGAAAGGGAAACAAGAAGTTAGGAAAATTAATGCTTGTCTCCACCCCGTATTCGGTATAGTTGTTATTCGAATAGCCTGCCTGAAGTCCAGAGATCACCTCGTATGCCCCGCGAAACTTTATCATAAAAGTCTCCGAACCACGAAATAGATTCCTATTCTGAAAAGCGACTGAAGCAGCCGCCCCCAAGTCTCCGGCGGAATTCGTTCCTTCCACCTCAAAAGACACAGACTTATGCTTGCTTTTTGTCAGCATTACATAGCAATCGAGCATTGTCGAATCTCCTAACTGAGTCTCAAAGAAACGGATATTAGTATATTTCAACGCCGACAAACGCCCAAAGCTGGAGTATGTTTGCTGCACATCGCGTTCATTATACAAATCTCCGGGACTAAAACGAAGGTTATCCGTCAACACTTTGGGGCGCAAATAAAGTTTATCTTTATAAAAAATAGGATATCCTTTATAATGAATAGAGTCGTTGATTTCCACACTGCTCAATGCCGAAGATTGCAGGACATCATAATCAGTGATAAAATTAATCTTATTGATCCAATATTGCTGATGTGCTCGTGCCGAATCATTCGTATGAGCCTTGTAAGGCCGCAAAAACTGAGTCAAATCGACCTTATAGGTATTACGGACAGTATCGGCAGTATAGCCTATATAGTCCTTATTAAATTTATAATAACCGTTTTGCAACAATTTATCCGTGATACGTTGCCTGTCCGCATCCAATACATTTACATCAAAATACATTCCCTGTTTCAACAGACTCCTGGCAGAATCCTGCTTGAGAAGCGCTTCTATTTTAGGATCGGATATATTATATTTAATGGACTGAACAACATACGGCTTTCCCGCAGTCACGTCATAGTATAATTTTATCTTCTTCTTTTTTATCTTTGTCGAACGTTTCACAGTAGCTGCCATATATCCCATATTATGCACAGCCTTCGTGATTTCCTCTTCAGAACGCAATGCTTCATCCTCATTATATATCACGGGAGCATCACCTATTCTCCGCAAAAACTTATTTCCCCACTTAGTAGAATCACGTCCGGAAAGATTGTAAACGTAAAGCTGGGTCTTTATCAGACTAAACCACTTAGCATTAGGATTCTGACGAACATACATTTTCAATGAAGAAGGGCGGATACTTTTCTCATCCGTACGAATTTTGACTTCATCCAACAGATATGAACCATCCGGCACAAACTTGGTGGCAGTGCACGAAGCAAGTGACAAGACAGCAACAGAAGCAAGCAAACAAAGAAAATCTCTCCTCATACGGTTCTTACATCGATAGCATAAAAAAAAGTGATTACAAAGATAAATTATATTTTCCGATAGGGAAAATAATTTAAGAAAAAGAGAGGAAAGTAAAGGCAGATTGGAAATATCTTTATAGCTTTGCAAAAGAATATCAAATCTATGGCACCACTTAGTAAGAATAAAATAAAGTATATACACTCGCTGGAACAAAAGAAAACACGTAAAGAAGAACGAGTATTTCTAGCTGAGGGCCCAAAGCTGGTAGGCGATTTACTCGAATATTTTCCTTGCCGTTTTCTGGCCGCAACCTCATTATGGCTTCAGAGTCATCCGAATATATATGCGGATGAGATAGCAGAAGTCTCTCAAGAGGAACTCTCACGGGCAAGTCTCTTAAAAACTCCCCAACAGGTACTTGCCGTCTTTGAGCAACCGAAATATACACTAACTCCGGATGTTGCCCGTCACTCCCTTTGTCTAGCATTAGACGATGTTCAGGATCCCGGAAATCTGGGGACGATTATTCGTCTGGCCGATTGGTTCGGGATTGAAGACATTATTTGCTCACAGAACACAGTAGACGTTTATAACCCCAAGACAGTGCAAGCCACTATGGGTGGAATTGCCCGAGTAAGGGTACATTACACTTCTCTTCCGGATTTTATCCGTTCGCAAAGCAAAGAGATACCCGTGTTCGGTACTTTTTTGGATGGACAAAATATGTACGAGCAACCATTAGCCGCTAATGGATTGATTGTGATGGGAAATGAAGGAAACGGCATAGGGAAAGAAGTGGAAGCGTTAATCAATAGAAAACTGTATATTCCCAATTACCCACAAGGCCAGGAAACATCCGAGTCGCTCAATGTAGCCATTGCTACCGCAGTAATCTGTGCCGAGTTCCGTCGACAGGCCGCATGGAAGTAAAATCAAAGGGATAAAACAAATAAGGAAACAATGCTTCTCCATTCTTCCGGGATGTATCAAGAAAGTCGTTCAAAGTACAAGAAGACGCAGCTATAAGAACAGGAAGATTCTGTTGAAATACCGGGATGTTTTTAGCAACCATCCCGGTATTTTTTATTTTTTCCATCTGATGTACAGGCAACAAAACAATTACACCCGGCAGCCATTCAACGGACTCCACTTCTTCAGTCAGTGGAAATATATTTTGAGCAACTCCTTCGTCACTTATCTCCACTATCTGTTGCTTTACGAATCCGACATCGGGTATCAGTAAATAATGAGAAGCAAAACGTTTCATCATGACTAACGTGTTTGACGTCTTTGCTGCTGACGCCTGCGTTGATTCATCTGGCGTTCCTTGCGCTGTTCCATTCTTTCCTGCTGGATATGTTGTTCCACTTCGATCTGCTCCGGCTTCTTCTCACGATGTGTTCCCGTACGGCGGCGGTTCATTTCTTCCGGTGTCAATCGTTGAACATCTTCTTTACCTTTACCCTTCTCCTTCTCCACTACTCTCTCCAAAGAATCAGCCTTATGATCGGAGAGTTTCTTCAAAGAATCAGCTTCCAAAGCTTTTATCTTATTCAGCGAATCACGGACAGCAAAAGCAAGTGTATCCGTACAATGATAACGAGTCATGCTAAAGCAATCGGCCAACAATGCCCCTGCTTTTTCCTGTCTTTCCAACGGATAGTAAATGAAGCCTTTTATCTCTTTCATCTGTCCCAATGTATCTGCAAAAAGACGGATTTTCTGAACTCCGGGCTCGGTCACTGTTGTCCAATGACTAACTGTATCTTTCTCGTAAATCACCTGCATTGCCATAGTGACAGTTCTTAAAGAATCGGCCAACATCGGTTCCAGAAAACGATACCGCACTTCCCACACCAACGTATCCCGATCTTTATAGTTAGAGTCAGTCGGCAAGGTAAACACATATTGATTGTTCATCATCTCACCTGTGAGGCGCACCATACGCTGCCACGGCCATACATCAATGCTGTCTCCTTGTTTGGTTGTTTTCGGTTTCTTATCACGCTTGGCTATCAGATCGCCAACAAGTTCCTGCTCACTTTTCAAACGTACCTTTACCTTCTCATAAATTTTCGACAACACTTCTGTGTTACGTGTGTACCACACCATAGACGAATCAAACACAGCCTGCGTAGTTCCGTGTTTCCGAAAGACGGCATCAAGATACAACGCTTTCTTATAGTTCTCGCTATAAGGAAGGTTATCCCCCATAGACTTTGCCAGATGGTAATCGTATAACAAATTCTCCATCTCTGATTCAGGGATTACCCCACCAGGTCTTTTCACTTTACACCCGGCTATCGCAAAAACCACTATGCAGACAAGACACAGATGAAACCGAAACTTATTATTCATGATTCACACTTTTCTTTTCTTCCTTATCCAACGAATGATATGACTCATTCAGATATTTACTATAAAAAAGCAATAAAGCAATGATACCACAGCTAATAGCAGCATCAGCAAAATTAAAGATCGGACTAAAGAATATAAAATGCTCACCACCCACAAACGGCATCCAAGCAGGCCAGTTCGTATCTATAATCGGGAAGTAGAACATATCCACAACCTTACCGTAGAACCAGGTAGAATATCCTCCTCCTTCGGGCATAAAGCTCGCAATCTGCGAATGTGTGCTTTCATTGAAGATCACTCCATAAAAGACACTATCTATAATATTACCCAAAGCACCGGTCAGAATCAAAGCCACACAAACAATATAGCCTGTTTTGAATCCTTTTTTTATTATCTTGTAGAGATACCACCCTATCAACGCTACCGCAACAATACGGAAAGTGGTCAGGAACAACTTCCCAAAAATCTCCATGCCGAAAGCCATTCCATTGTTTTCGGTGAAATAGATATAAAACCAATCCGTCACACGTATGCTTTCATGCCAATACATATGAGTCTTAATCCAGATTTTAATGATCTGGTCAATAATTAATACGGAAAAGATAACGAGCAGGGCGATTCTCCCTTTCGTGAATAGTTTCTTCATGTGTTCATTATAAATTAAACATAACGAGCTACAAGTGCCGTGCGTAAACTTTGCGCAGCTACTTGTAGCTCGTCACTCGTAGCTTGTGTAGCTATCTATTATTTTTTACCGCTGTTCTTTGCTTCAATGCTTAATGTAGCATGAGGAACAGCACGCAGACGTTCTGCCGGAATCAACTTTCCTGTTTCACGACAGATACCATACGTCTTATTCTCAATACGTACCAAAGCTGCCTGCAATCCTTGTATGAACTTCAACTGGCGCTGTGCCAGACGGGTTGTTTCTTCTTTGGATAGCGTATTCGCACCTTCTTCCAACACTTTATAGGTAGGAGACGTATCATCGGTATCATTACCGTCCAATCCCATCAAACTCTTCTTCAACTGTTCATAGTCACGTTGGGCCAATTCTAGTTTCTCCATAATAATGGCACGGAATTCTTCGAGTTCCGCATCTGAGTATCTAGTCTTTTCTGCCATAATCTTACAATTTTAAAAGGTTAATCAATATAGTATTAGTCTTTTATCACATTCACAAACAGTGAGAAATCGTCAAAGCTAAGCTCTGTACCGTCTTTCACCTCATCAACAAGTTCAAGAGATGTGCCTAAAACCTGGTTACAAATATAAGTATTATATTCATTTACCGCATCATCTGTTTGTGTATTTTTCGAGATTGTTATTTTTATTTTATCTGTAATCTCGAAACCGCTTGATTTTCGTATATTTTGAATACGATTTACCAATTCACGGGCAATACCCTCACGCCGCAACTCTTCGGTAACGGTTACTTCAAGCGCAACGGTCAGCTTACCTTCATTGGCAACCAGCCATCCCGGAATATCCTCACTGAAGATTTCCACATCCGCTGCTTCAATAACAGCTTCCGCTCCATCCAGGTTCAGCACATATTTTCCATTCTTTTCCAGCTCGGCGATAGCTTCCTGCGACATTCCGGCAACAGCAGCAGCCACTGCTTTCATTTGTTTTCCAAACTTCGGACCCAATTTCTTAAAGTCGCACTTCACCTTCTTTACCAATACACCGGCAGCACCATCTACAAATTTAACTTCCTTGACATTAACTTCATTCATTATCAAGTTCTTCACCGCTTCGATATGGGCTTTCTGTTCTTCATCTACCACCGGAACCATGATACATTGCAGAGGTTGGCGCACTTTGATATTCACTTTACGACGTAATGCCAATACCATAGACGTTACATCCTGCGCCATTTTCATACGGGCTTCCAGTTCTTTATCTATGCTATTTTCCTGGCATTCCGGGAATTTAGCCAAGTGGACAGACACAACATTATCACGTCCTGTCGCTGTAATCAAGTCTGTGTACAACCTGTCGGCATAGAACGGAGCTATCGGCGACATCAATTTAGCCACTGTCTCAAGACATGTATACAATGTCTGGTATGCAGACAGTTTATCTTGTGTAAATTCACCACCCCAGAAACGTTTACGATTCAGACGAACGTACCAATTGGACAAATTATCATTCACAAAGTCGGAAATCAAACGTCCAGCCTTTGTCGGCTCATATTCATTATAACAGGTATCTACCTCTTTTATCAACGTGTTCAATACAGACAGAATCCAACGGTCGATTTCCGGACGTTCCGCCATCGGCACATCCGCTTCCTTATATTCAAATCCGTCAACATTGGCATAAAGCGCAAAGAACGAATAGGTATTATATAAAGTACCGAAGAATTTACGGCGGACTTCTTCTATTCCGTCTACATCGAATTTCAAGTTATCCCACGGAGACGAGTTGGTAATCATATACCAGCGCAACGGGTCAGAACCATATTTCTCAATTGTGCTAAACGGATCGACAGCATTACCCAAACGCTTGGACATCTTGTTACCGTTCTTATCCAACACTAATCCGTTAGAAATTACCGCTTTATAAGATACACTGTCGAATACCATAGTGGCAATCGCATGCAATGTGAAGAACCATCCGCGTGTCTGATCCACTCCTTCTGCAATGAAATCGGCAGGATATACCTGACGGCTATCCAACAGTTCCTTGTTTTCAAACGGATAATGGATTTGTGCGTATGGCATTGAACCAGAATCGAACCAAACATCTATCAAGTCCATTTCACGCTTCATCGGCTTACCGTCTTTAGAAACCAGAATAATGTCATCCACGTACGGGCGGTGAAGGTCAATCTTGTCATAGTTCTGCTCTGTATATTCACCCGGAACAAATCCCTTATCCTTATACGGGTTCGACTGCATGAATCCGGCAGCCACCGATTTCTCTATTTCATTATAAAGTTCCTCTACGGATTCAATACACTTTTCGTCCGTATTATCTTCCGTACGCCAGATAGGAAGCGGAGTTCCCCAATAACGCGAACGGCTTAAGTTCCAGTCATTCAAGTTTTCCAGCCATTTACCGAAGCGTCCTGTTCCGGTAGACTCCGGTTTCCAGTTGATAGTCTTGTTCAATTCCATCATACGCTCCTTGCAAGCTGTAGAACGGATAAACCAGCTATCCAACGGATAATAAAGTACCGGTTTGTCTGTACGCCAACAGTGCGGATAGTTATGGACGTGCTTTTCTATTTTGAAAGCTTGCTTACCAGCCTTCATCATCATGCAAAGAGTAATATCCAAAGATTCGGCAGCCTGTGCAGCCTTCTCATCATATTTTCCGTCCACCGTAAACTGCGGGTCATAAGCATTCTTCACCCATGCGCCTTGATATTCCTTATATTTATCTACATCCACGCATTCCTTGACGAATCTTTCATCCAGTTCATCCAACAAATAGAACTTACCGGTAAGATCTACCATCGGACGGGTTTCACCTTTCTTATTTATCATGAACAATGACGGAATACCTGCCGCACGTGCCACATTCGCATCATCCGCACCAAAAGTCGGTGCAATGTGCACGATACCCGTACCGTCTTCCGTCGTCACATAATCCCCTTGAATAACCCGGAAGCCTTTATCGCTGACTTTCCACATTCCGTCTTCGGAAACCTCTATCGGTTTCACCCAAGGAATGAGTTGTTCATATTCCATGCCCACCAGTTCCGTACCTTTATATTCGGCCACTACCTTGAACGGAACCAGCTTATCTCCCGGTTTGTAATCTTCCAGATTCAGGTCCGCAGCTTTCGGATTAAAGTGAGTATTTAACAACGCCTTAGCCAAAACAACCGTAATCGGTTCTCCATTATATGCATTGTATGACTGTACAACCACATAATCAAATTTCGGGCCGACACAGAGTGCCGTGTTTGAAGGCAATGTCCATGGAGTGGTGGTCCAAGCAAGGAAATAAGGAGTTCCCCATTCGGTCATTTCCGGTTTCGGGTTCTTTATCTTGAATTGGGCAACCATCGTCGTATCCTTCACATCCCGGTAACATCCCGGCTGGTTCAGCTCATGAGAACTCAACCCCGTTCCTGCTGCCGGAGAATATGGCTGGATGGTATATCCTTTATACAACAATCCTTTCTTATATAATTGCTTTAACAGCCACCAAAGGGTTTCAATATAACGGTTGTCATACGTGATATAGGGATGTTTCATATCCACCCAATATCCCATCTTGTGAGTCAAGTCCTCCCATTCTTTAGTAAACTTCATCACATCCTTGCGACAAGCAGCATTATATTCGGCTACGGAGATTTTCTTGCCGATATCCTCCTTTGTAATACCCAACGCCTTTTCTACACCCAATTCTACAGGCAGTCCATGCGTATCCCATCCGGCTTTACGCTTTACCTGATACCCTTTCATCGTTTTGTAACGGCAGAAAATATCCTTAATCGTACGGGCCATTACATGGTGAATACCCGGCATACCATTAGCCGAGGGAGGTCCTTCAAAAAAAACGAACGAAGGACAGCCATCACGTTCTGTCATACTCTTGGCGAAAACCTGGTTTTCGTCCCATTTCTTCAGCACATCTTTGTTCACCTGTGAAAGGTCAAACTGCGAATACTCAGTAAATTTCTTACCCATAGTTATATCTACGATTTTACTATTTACAATTTACACTTTGAGGGGTATCCCCGTTTTTAAGGGTGCAAATTTACAAAAACATTTGTTTAGTTGAGCAAAAAGCAAAGACTTTTAATCGGAATCCTATAAAGTTAACGATTTAAACTGCCTGTGACCTAAACAAAACAGACCTATCCTTGTTCTACTGAAAAATCTAAAAGCACTTATCTTATGAATTACGGTATTAGTATTTTATTCAGAGCAATCCCTTTGGTGATGGCACTCTTTTGCTTCGGATACGGGGCATTCATTTACGGTTACGGAGATGCAGGAGGTCGCGTTGTGGCAGGCCCCGTCGTTTTTTCACTAGGCATGATATGTATTGCGCTGTTCTGTACGGCGGCTACCATTATCCGGCAAATCATACATACTTATAACCGAGCCGCAAAATATGGATTGCCGATCCTTGGTTATCTGGCAGCTATTGCGACAATCATCACAGGAATATGCATCTTCAGTGGAGCTGATTCTCCTTCAGCATTCGTTGCCGGTCATGTAATAACCGGTGTCGGATTTATTACAGGCTGCGTAGCCACTGCCGCCACTTCTTCCACCCGCTTTTCTTTTATTCCCGGAAACTCTAAAAGCACAGGGCATGAAGTTCCGGATGGAGCTTTTTCTTTGGGCGAAGAACGTACGATGGAAGCCGTTGTAATCACCATATCTTTGGTTGCATGGATATGGGCATTCGTTTTATTGGCCAACAGCCATGTTCATCCGGCTTACTTTGTGGCAGGTCATGTAATGGTAGGCCTTGCATGTATTTGTACCAGCCTGATTGCGTTAGTAGCTACTATAGCCCGACAGATACGTAATGTATATTCGGAAAAAGAACGTTCACAATGGCCGAAGTTAGTATTACTGATGGGATCTATTTCCTTCATTTGGGGGCTTTTTGTAATTTTCGCAGACTCAGGAAGTACAAACGGTACTACAGGCTATATCATGCTTGGGCTTGGTTTAGTATGTTACAGTATCTCCAGTAAAGTAATCCTCCTGGCAAAAATATGGAGACATGAATTCAAATTAGCCAACCGCATTCCTTTAATTCCGGTACTGACGGCATTGGCTTGCTTATTCTTGGCTGCATTTGTATTTGAACTTGCCACTGTACATTCGGATTATTTCATTCCCGCCCGCGTCTTATCGGGACTGGGAGCTATCTGTTTTACCTTATTCTCCATCGTCAGTATCCTCGAAAGCGGTACTTCCGGGAAGGGATAAAACGGGAATAAATCAAAGCTCTTTTACCACAGATTACACGAACCTTCACAGATTAAAGATTAAATGATTCATTCTTAATAGAAATAATCCAATGGGAATAATCTGTGCCAATCCGTGTAATCTGTGGTGAATTTTGAGCCACTGTCTTATTTCTTTAGTCTTACTTCATAAACATCACTTCTGCGATCTTTCAGATTACGTACGCTACCATAAGTATGCAGTTCATTCAATAAATCCAGATCCACATCCGAAACAAGAATCATCTCGGTATTAGGAGTCGCTTCCGCTCTCTTTCCGTCAGTCGGGAAAGCAAAGTCGCAGGGAGTGAAGACACCGGACTGGGCATATTGAATATCCATATTATGTACACGAGGAAGATTCCCCACACTTCCCGCAATAACTACAAAACATTCATTTTCAATAGCGCGTGCCTGCGCACATACCCGGACACGGGAATAAGCATTCTGCGTATCGGTCAGGAAAGGCACAAATAATATCTGCATCCCTTGATCCGCCATCAAACGGGATAGCTCGGGAAACTCTACATCATAACAAATTAAAACTCCGATTTTAGCGCAATCGGTATCAAATGTCTGCAACAACTTACCGCCACTCAACCCCCAACTCTTGATTTCATCCGGAGTGACATGCATTTTTTCATACATTTCGTATGTACCGTCCCGACGACAAAGGAATCCTACATTGTATAAAAGTCCGTCTTCTTTGACATACGGCATACTTCCGGTAATAATATTGATATTATAACTGATTGCCAGGTTGATAAATCTGTCGCGAATTTCCTCTGTGTACTTCGCGAGCCCACGAATGGCCTGAGATTCTCCTTTATCATTATACTTCGACATCAAAGGAGCATTGAAATACTCCGGGAAAAGGACAAAATCACTTTTATAATCCGATACTGCGTCCACGAAAAACTCTACTTGCTCAAACAAATCATCCAATGTCTTATAACTACGCATCTGCCACTGCACCAAGCCTACACGGACTGTTGTTTTCGGATTAATATATTCCTGCGTAGGTGGCTGATAATAAATATTATCCCATTGCAACAAACAAGCATAATGTTTCGATTCTTCGTCATTAGGAAGATAATTGGTCATGACCTTACGGACATGAAAATCATTTGACAACTGAAAAGTCAGAACCGGATCATAGATTTCACGCTGACGCACCCGTTCAATGTATTCTTTCGGACGCATCTTATCAGCATATTTATGATAATTGGGGATACGTCCACCAAACATAATAGCTTTCAGATTCAATGTTTCGCAAAGTTCCTTACGGTATTCATACATACGACGTGCCAGACGCAAACCACGATAACCCGGATGAATAAACACTTCAATGCCGTAGAGGATATTTCCTTTAGGATTATGCGTGTTGAATGTTTCCTTACCTGTCACTTGCGCATACGTATGGTCATTCTTTACTTTATCATAATCGACAATAATAGACAGGGCACAACCCACAATTTTATCATCGACAACCGTAACAATCTGTCCTTCCGGGAAAATATTGATTAATTTCTGAATCTGGGCGTGAGTCCAAAACACATCGCTACCATCTGAATAAACGCGGGTAAACGATTGAGATAACTGTGCGTAATCTTCTATCTGAAGATTGCGTATCTGTACTTTATTAATTTTTATCGGATGTTGTTCCATAACAATACGTGTTTTTATAAAAGATAGTGCAAAGGTATAGCTATTTATAGAAAAAGATACTGTTCAAAGCCAGAAAAAAGAAAAAGCACCGCTTTAACTAAGCTAAAGCAGTGCTTTAGCTATAGAAAATGAATGCTTTTATTCAAGTCTACATAACACATTGCAGATCTGTTTATTACATATACAAACAATTATGACACCATACCATTGATTGGTACGATGTCATAATCTCAAGAGAGTCATGTCAAGAGAGCAAAGTCATAATGACACGATGAAATTACACAAACCTAACCTATTTATTTTTCTTCCAAAGTTTGCTCATATCTTCCAGTGTCTTCCCTTTTGTTTCGGGTACCCAACGCCAAACGAAGATAGCAGCAACCACACAGATAATACCGTATAAACTATATGCAAACATTGGGCTGAAATCGTACAATGCCGGGAAAGTAGAAGATACAATATAGTTAAATATCCATTGGAAAGCCACAGCGATTGCCACCGCTTTACCACGGATGGTGTTCGGGAAGATTTCTGCGATCAATACCCAGCAAATCGGTCCCCAGGACATCATGAAGAATGCTGCATACACAATCACTGAAAGCACCGGAAGGATACCCTTTATTGCCATACTGTCACACATCGCCACTGCAAATGCACCAACAGCCATACCGATAGAACCGATTATCAACAATGGTTTACGTCCGAAGCGGTCTACAGTGAAGATAGCAACCAGTGTAAAGACAATGTTTACAATACCCATAATAACCGTTTGCATCATACCGCCGCCTTCCGCTCCTGCACTTTCAAAAATACGAGGAGCATAATATAGCACGGCATTAATACCGATAGCTTGCTGGAATACAGAGAGTAGAATACCGATCACAATTACCGCCACTCCATAAGTAAATATCTTCTCTGTTTTTTCGTGAGCGGTAGCTTTAATATCATTAAGGATTTCCTGTGCTTTTGTCTTACCATTGATCTTTTCCAGAATTGAGTAAGCCTTTTCATCCTGCTGTATCAAAACAAGATAGCGAGGTGTTTTCGGAACAAAGAACAACAACAGTCCAAAGAAAGCGGCTGGGAAAGCCTCCGAACCGAACATATAACGCCATCCTTCATAAACAGTCCACATATCAGATTCAGAACTGACAGACAGCACACCGGCTGCATCTTTCAAAATAACAGGATTCTGATGGTCGCCCATGATCAGGTAATTCACAAAGTACACTACCAGCATACCGAAGATGATAGCAAACTGATTACACGATACAAGCGTTCCACGAATATTGGAAGGGGCTATTTCAGCAATATACATCGGGCAGACTGCAGAAGCCAGTCCTACTCCGATACCACCCAAAACACGATACAAATTAAAAGCAATCAGCAAATCCATGTTCGGCTTTCCACATTCGAAGAATAAGAATTCCGGATAATAGGAACCTAATGCTGAAAGGAAAAAGAGTATGGCAGCAAGCCTTAAGGAGTTGCGACGTCCCAAACGGGAAGCAAATATACCGGAGATCGCGCCACCCAGTACACAGCCAATTAATGCACTGGAAGAAGTGATTCCATGCATTACTTTATTGTATTGAAAATCAGAGGCCGAAAGGAAAAAAGCTTCCAAGCCTTTCTCTGCACCGGAAATAACTGCCGTGTCATAGCCGAAAAGCAGTCCGCCCAAAATAGCGACAGAGGTTATCGAATACAGGTAGAGTTTACTACCCTCGTTCGTTGTATTAATCATGGTGAAAAGTAGTGTTGTAGTAGTTAGATATATCACCACAGATTACGCAGATGAACACAGATAAATTCAAAAGAGAGAAGAAAAGAATCTGTGAAATCCACGTAATCTGTGGTGAGTTAATTAGCAATACATATTCAAGATTGCTTCATAAAGTTCTTGTTTGCCACTAGTCTGTTTCGGTTCGCCATTTGCTTTAGCATAAGCAACCACGTCTTCCAACGTCAATTTGCCATCTTCAAATTCCTTACCTTTACCAGCATCGAATGAAGAATAACGGTCAGCCAACATCTTCTTATACGGAGATTCGTTCAACAGAGCTGCTGCGCTTTCCAATGCACGTGCCATAGCATCCATACCGGCAATATGAGCGATAAAGATATCTTCCAGGTCAGTGGAGTTACGACGGGTCTTAGCGTCGAAGTTTGTTCCGCCGTTACCCAAGCCACCATTACGGATAATTTGCATCATGGCCTGTGTCAGTTCGTAGTTGTCAATCGGGAATTGGTCTGTATCCCAACCATTCTGATAATCACCACGATTAGCATCGATAGAACCCAACATACCGTTGTCTACTGCTACTGCCAATTCGTGTTCAAAAGTATGACCGGCCAAAGTTGCATGGTTTACTTCAATATTCACTTTGAAATCTTTGTCGAGGCCATGAGCTTTCAAGAAGCCGATTACAGTTTCCGTATCTACATCATATTGGTGTTTAGTGGGCTCCATCGGTTTCGGTTCGATCAGGAAAGTACCTTTGAAACCACGGGCACGAGCATAGTCACGAGCGATAGTCAACATCTGTGCCAAGTGTTCTTTTTCACGTTTCTGATCTGTATTCAGAAGAGACATATAGCCTTCACGACCACCCCAGAATACATAGTTCTGACCACCCAATTCGATAGTTACGTCGATTGCATTCTTGATCTGAACAGCAGCACGAGCTACTACGTCAAAATCAGGATTAGTAGCAGCACCGTTCATATAACGTGCATGACCAAATACGTTGGCAGTACCCCACAACAGTTTGATGCCTGTTTCAGCTTGTTTTTGTTTTGCATAAGCTACAATTTCTTTCAGATTGGCCTCATATTCTTCAATGCTTGCACCTTCAGAAACCAAGTCTACATCGTGGAAACAGTAGTATTCGATACCCATTTTCTGCATGAATTCGAAACCTGCATCCATTTTATCTTTTGCAGCTTGAACAGCGTCTGCGTTACCGTTCCAAGGGAATTGTTTTGTTCCGCCACCGAACTGGTCGCCGCCTTCAGCACACAATGTATGCCACCATGCCATAGAGAATTTCAACCAATCTTTCATCTTCTTTCCATTGATTACTTTCTCTGCATCATAATAGCGGAATGCCATCGGATTTTTGCTATCCTTACCTTCAAACTTAATCTTTTCAATTCCAGGGAAAAACTCTTTTGTTGCCATAATTAATAATGTTTTTAGTGTGAGAATGCACCAATATGAACAGCACATTACTCACGATGTTATACTTAGATTATTTACTCATTGATTTTTCTAAACGATACTTCCATTTAGCATACGCGTCCGCATATTCTTGGCGTTTAGCCATATTAGGCTCAATCACATCCAATTTGTCAAGCGTAGCAAATGCCTCATTATTATCTTTATAGATACCTGCACCAATACCTGCACCTTTCGCAGCACCTACCGAACCATCCGTATCGTAAAGCTCAATGGTGGCTCCGGTCACTCCAGCCAACGTATCACGGAAGATAGAACTCAAGAACATATTGGCGTGTCCGGCATGAATCATCTTCACAGGAATCCCCATCTGCTCCATTATATCAATGCCATACTTGAAGGAGAACACAATCCCCTCTTGAGCTGCACGAATAATGTGATGTTTGCCATGTGCGTTGAAATCCAGTCCGCGAATACTACATCCGATTTCTTTATTGTTCAGCATACGCTCAGCACCGTTTCCAAAAGGCAGAATACTGATTCCCGCGCTGCCGATAGGAGCTTTAGAAGCCAACACATTCATTTCATTATAAGATATTCCTTCGGGAGCTATATTCCGTTTTACCCATGAATTAAGAATACCTGTTCCGTTGATGCATAGCAACACTCCCAAACGTGTTTGGTCTATTGTATGATTGACATGAGCAAAGGTATTGACGCGCGATTGCGGATCATAATTTACTTCACCGTTCACTCCGTAAACCACCCCCGACGTTCCCGCCGTAGAAGCTATCTCTCCCGGATTGAATACATTTAAAGAAAGAGCGTTATTAGGTTGGTCACCGGCACGGTAAGTAATCGGTGTTCCTTCTTTCAAACCCAACTCCTTAGCTGCTATCGCATTGACACGTCCCTGCTCTGCAAAGGTCGGTTTAATATCTGCAATCAAAGAAGAGTCGAACCCATAATAATCCATTAGGAAGTCAGCCACCCGGTTGTTCTTGAAATCCCAAAACATACCTTCCGAAAGTCCGGAAACGGTTGTGCAAATCTCTCCACTCAACTTCATGGCAATATAATCACCCGGCAGCATTATCTTGTAAATCTGCTCATAGATGGCAGGCTCGTTTTCTTTAATCCATGCCAACTTGGAAGCTGTAAAGTTTCCCGGCGAGTTCAACAAATGAGAAAGACATCTCTCCTCTCCGATCGTTTCAAACGCTTTCTGTCCGTATGGCACAGCACGGGAATCACACCAAATAATAGCGGGACGCAACACATGCTGATCCTTATCAACGCATACCAATCCATGCATCTGATACGAGATGCCGATAGTTTTAATTTCAGCAGCATTCACTCCGGATTCGGTCATAATAGCTTGTGTAGCCAACTTTAAATTTTCCCACCAACTCTCCGGGTCTTGTTCCGCCCATCCGGGATTTACCGCGATAATGTTCGCCTCTGTTTTCGGAAAGAATGCCGATGATACACATTTGCCTGTTTCAGCATTTACCAAACTCGCTTTTACAGACGAGCTACCTATGTCATAACCTAATAGAA
>ERZ857775.1926-NODE-1926-length-22032-cov-8.661783_pt1 | contig 22032 bp, 18 predicted proteins | sample MGYA00519698_ERZ857775 | MGnify/ENA primary metagenome ERZ857775 (study PRJEB31778, sample SAMEA3449363) | human gut metagenome | biome: human gut; feature: human-associated habitat; material: faeces | place: United Kingdom | collected 2010/2012 ...
TCATGCGCGGCTTCAAGGCCGAGGGCAAGAGCATCCTGTTCATCACCCACAAGCTCAACGAGATCATGGCAGTCTCTGACCGCTGCTCTGTCCTGCGCAAGGGCAGGTATATCGGCACCGTTGACATCAAGGACACCACGAAAGAGGAACTGTCCAAGATGATGGTTGGCCGCGACGTGCAGTTTGCCGTCGATAAGAAGCCCTGCGAGGTCGGCAAGCCGATCCTGGAGGTCGAGAACCTCGTCGTGCCGAGCAAGGTCCACAAAAACAATGCCGTCCGCGGCGTCAGCTTCAACGTCCGCGCGGGCGAGATCGTCTGCGTTGCCGGTATCGACGGCAACGGCCAGAGCGAGCTGATCTACGGTATTACGGGCCTCGAAAAGCCCACGTCCGGCACCATCAGACTCGAGGGCAGGGACATCACGAATGCCCCCATCCGTGAGCGCAGCAAGGCCGGTATGAGCCACATCCCGGAGGACCGCCACAAGCACGGTCTGGTGCTGGATTACACGCTGGCCGACAACATGGTTTTGCAGCGTTACTGGCAGCCGGAGTTCCAGAACCACGGCTTTATTAAAAAGAACGCCGTATTGCAGTACGCCGAGCGCCTGATAAAGCAATACGATGTCCGCAGCGGCCAGGGCCCTGCGACGATTGCCCGCAGCATGTCCGGCGGCAACCAGCAGAAGGCTATCATCGCCCGCGAGGTCGATAAGGACCCGCAGCTGCTCGTTGCCGTGCAGCCCACCCGCGGCCTTGACGTCGGCGCGATCGAGTATATCCACAAACAGATCGTGGCCGAGCGCGACAAGGGCCGTGCAGTCCTGCTCGTCAGCCTTGAGCTGGACGAGGTCATGAACCTGTCTGACCGCATCCTCGTGATTTACGAGGGGGAGATCGTCGGCGAATTCGACCCGAAAAAGACCACTGTCGAGGAACTGGGCCTGTATATGGCCGGTGCCAAAAAGCAAGGGGAGGCGAAAGCATGAGCAAACAGAATAAACAGCCGCTTCTGCAGCGTCCCGCCGTTGTAGGGGTCCTGGCCAGCCTTTTGTCCATCGTCGTCGGTCTGGTGCTGGGCTTTGTACTGCTGGTCCTGCTGAATCCCGGCGCCGCCGTGGGCGGCATGAGAGCTATGCTGGCCACTGGCTTTTCCAGCATGGACAAGCTCGGCAAGATGCTGTATCAGGCGGCACCCCTGATGATGTGCGGCCTGTCCGTCGGCTTTGCGTTCAAGACGGGTCTGTTCAACATTGGTGCGTCCGGCCAGTACACGATGGGCGCTTTCTTCTCGCTGCTGTGCGCCATTCAATTCCAGCTGCCGTGGTACGTCTGCCTGCTGGCGGGCGCTGTCGGCGGTGCGATCTGGGGCGTTTTCCCGGGCCTGTTCAAGGCGTATTTCAACGTCAATGAGGTCATCACCGCCATCATGTTCAACTGGATCGGCATGTACCTCGTCAATCTGCTGCTGGCCAACATGCCCAATATGCTGGCCTCCGGCTGGGGCGCGTCTAACTCGGACCGCACCGCCGCGCTGAACGTTGCAAACCCCGGTGCAATCCTGCCCAGGGGGCCGTTTGCGGCACTGTTCGGCAACTCGAGCTGGATCAATATTTCCATCATCATCACGATTATTTTTGCCATCCTCGTCTGGGTCATCCTGCAAAAGACGACCTTCGGCTATGAGCTGAAGGCCTGCGGCCTGAGCCGCGACGCTGCCCAGTACGCGGGCATCAACTCCAAGCGTAACATCGTGCTGTCCATGGTCATCTCCGGCGCGCTGTCCGGCATCGGCGGCGGCATCTACTATCTGGCCGGTACGGGCCAATACGTGCTGGAAAAATCCATCCTCGGCATGGGCTTCAACGGCATCCCTGTCGCCCTGCTGGCCAGCTCCAACCCCATCGGCACGATTTTTGCGTCGCTCTTTATCAGCTATATCCAGGTCGGCGGTGCCGCCATGCAGCCCGCCTACTCGTCCGAGACCATTGACATCGTCATTGCCGTCATCATCTATCTGGCGGCCTTTGCCCTGCTGATGCGCGGCATCATTACCAAGGCGGTCTCCGGCCATAAGGGAAAGGAAGGTGCTGCAAAATGATGATCGCTGCCAACATTATCAGTATGACCATTTTGTTCGCAGTGCCGCTGCTGCTCGTCGCCATGGGCGGCATGTTCAGTGAGCATTCTGGCGTCATCAACATCGCACTTGAGGGCATGATGATCATTGGCGCGCTGTTCGCCTGCTTTACGCTGCAGGGCCTGGACCAGAGCGGCTTCGGTCCCGCACATCCGCAGCTGTCGATGTTCATTGCCATTCTGGTGGCGGGCGTCACCGGCATGATTTTTTCGCTGCTGCTGGGCTTTGCGGCCATCAACCTGAAGGCCGACCAGACCATCGGCGGTACGGCGCTGAACCAGTTTGCGCCCGCCTTCGCCGTCGTCATGACCTGGGCCATCCAGGGCCAGGGCCTGACCACGATCTTCATTCCCAACTGGGTGCGCATCACCCGCGATACCTTCGGCCTCGCCCCGGTGGACGGCCCCAGCTTCTGGAACAACCTGATTTTCAAGTATTTCTACCTGACGACCCCCGTTGCCATCGTCCTGTTCATCGCGGCCTACATCGTCATGTACAAGACCCGCTTCGGTCTGCGGCTGCGCGCCTGCGGTGAGCATCCCCAGGCGGCGGACTCCGTCGGCATCAACGTCTACAAGATGCGCTACGCCGGTGTGTTGATCTCCGGCTTCCTGGGCGGCGTCGGCGGCCTGGCCTACACGCTGGCAGCCGGCTCCGGCTTCAACTCCGACGTTGGCGGCTATGGCTTCCTGGCGCTGGCCGTTATGATCTTCGGCAACTGGAAGCCGCTGCCGATCCTCGGCGCGTCGCTGTTCTTCGCGCTGTTCAAGGTCATTGCTGCGCTGAACGCCACGCTGACCTTCCTGCCGAAGTTTGAGGGCGTCAAGGAAATTTCGAACTTCTACCAGATGCTGCCGTATATCGTCACGATGATCGTGCTGATCTTCACCTCCAAGAACTCCCAGGCCCCGAAGGCCGAGGGCATTCCCTACGACAAGGGCAGCCGTTAATCACAAATCACAGCAGGCCGCCCGGTATCCCAGCCGGGCGGCCTGCCTTTTACAAGGAGACAAACTATGCGAATGTACGATATTATCGCCAAGAAGCGCGACGGCGGTACGCTGAACCATGAAGAACTGTCCTTCGCCGTCAACGGCTATGTGGCAGGCGATGTGCCCGACTACCAGATGTCAGCGCTTCTCATGGCCATCTACCTGCGCGGCATGACTGACGAGGAGACCGCCATGCTGACCGACGTCATGGCCCACTCCGGCGACATGGTCGATCTGTCTGCCATCGCGGGCATCAAGGCCGACAAGCACTCCACCGGCGGCGTCGGTGACAAGACGACGCTGGTCATTGCGCCCATCGTGGCGGCCTGCGGTGTCAAGATCGCCAAGATGAGCGGGCGCGGCCTCGGCCACACGGGCGGCACGATTGACAAGATGGAGGCTGTCCCCGGCACCCGCACGAGCCTGACGCAGGAAGAATTTTTCAGGCAGGTCAACGAGATCGGCATTTCGGTCATCGGCCAAAGCGGCAAGATCGCCGTCGCCGACAAGAAGATGTACGCCCTGCGCGATGTGACCGCCACCGTCGGCTGCATCCCGCTGATCGCGTCCTCCATCATGTCCAAGAAGCTGGCCGCCGGTTCGGACGCGATCCTGCTCGATGTCACGATGGGCGACGGCGCGTTCATGAAGGACCTGGACGGTGCGCTGGAGCTGGCCCGCCAGATGGTCGCCATCGGCACGGCGCATGGCCGCAAGGTCGCGGCGCTCATCACCGATATGGACAAGCCTCTCGGCCACAACATCGGCAATGCGCTGGAGGTCGCCGAGAGCATGGCTGTTCTGCAGGGCAAGGGCCCCGCGGACCTGACCGAGGTCTGCCTGCAGCTGGCCGGCAACATGCTGGTGCTGGCGGGCAAGGGCGATATGCCTACCTGCCGTAAGCTGGCCGAGAGCGTCATTGCCGACGGCTCCGCGTTTGAAAAGTGCTGCCAGATGTTTGCCGCGCAGGGCGGCGACATCAGCGTACTGCGCGACGCCGACAAGTTCCAAAAGGCAAAGTACAGCTATGAGCTGACCGCCCCCGCCGACGGCTATATTTACAAAAACGACGTCGAGAAGATCGGCAATGCCAGCGTGCTGCTGGGCGCGGGCCGCATCAAGAAGGAGGACAGCATCGACTTTGCCGCGGGCATTACGATGCACAAAAAGCTGGGCGACTACGTCAAGGCAGGGGAGAGCATCTGCACGTTCTATGCCGACGACGAGAGCCTGTTTGCCGCAGCCGAGGAAATGTACCGCGGCGGCCTTGTCATCCGCGATGAACCGCCGACGCTTCCGCCACTCGTCTACGCGCGCGTAACGAGTGATGGCGTGGAGCGGTTCTAAATTGAAACACCCGGGAGAGATTCATCCTTCCCGGGTGTTTTATTTTTACGCACTGTTTGCTATGGAATAACGGTTCAGGTGTCCGCCAACTCCACCACCAATTTGGCTTCGGTGGCGGCGATGGCAAGCTGGAGTTTATTCTCCAGGTTCGTCTTTTGCAGCATATTGATGACGTGGTACTTCACGGTGGATGGCTCGATGCCGAGGTCTTTTGCAATCTCGTTATAGGACAGCCCGCGCACAAGACAGCGCAGGACCTTCATCTCGCCTTTGGTGAACTCGGCGCTCATGGCAGTGCCGATCTCCACACTGGGCGGTGCATCGGGGAAGATATGCTCCCCCGCCATCGTGCGGCGCACGACCTGCATCAGGGTCCCTTCATCGCCGTCCTTATACCACAGGCTGTCCGCGCCCACGGCCTTTGCGCGGGCTAAAACCTGCGTATCGATAAGCGAGGTCGCCACCACGATCTTGATTTCCGGGTGCGCTTCTCGTATCTTTTTGGCGGCGGCCAAACCGTTTTCGCGGTGTTCGGTCTGCACATCCATCAGCACAAGGTCGATGTCCTCGGTATCGCACAGGAGCGGTGCCTCTGCAGCGCCGGGGATAGACACAGCCAGTTGATACCCGTCCTCGTTCTGAATATAGCTTTCAAGCAGGCTCCGGACCAGCTTTTGGTCCTCAACGATCATAACGCGTATCATAAATGCTCTCCTTATCGGGCAGGGTGACTTCCAGAACAAACACAGGCAGGGAGTGTACGGTTACCGTACCCCCTGCTTTTTCAATACGGCGGCGGAGCGAGGAAAGCCCGCCGCCTTCCTTTATCTCCGCCCTGGGCGGTGCGCCGTTGTTCGTGATGCAAAGGTGCCATGCCTGTGGCCGATGCTCGGAATCGGCGTACAATTCCGTGGCGCCCGCATGCCGCACACCGTTGGAGGTACACTCCCGCAGGATCAGTGCGTAGAGCTCGCGGGTGGCGCGTGCCGCAGGGTACGCACCGCGCAGCTGTACGGCTGCGCCCAGAACAGCCGCCCGCCTTTGCATATAGCTCAGCGGGTCCTCTGCAGCATTCTCCTGCTGGGCGCGGCATAGCAGGGAGATGGAGCTTTCCCACTTCGCAGCTTCGCTCCTGAGCCGGGCGAGGTCATGCTCATGCCGCAGTGCGCGCCGTGCGGCAAGCAGGGTATGGCCGATGTCGTCATGCACGCGCATCTTCATTTTCAGGATTTCTTCCTCCCGCACAATGTCGGGCATATTGTCATATAAGCGCTTTGCGCGGCGGTTCGCATCGGCAAGGCGCTCGTTTTCCTGCTGCAGTGCAGCATGCAATCTAGCCAGCTGGGTGACATCGGTGGCCATCACCTCGGTGTACGGTATACCGTATTTGTCCTGAACAGGGCGCACCGTGAAATGATATACCGTTCCGTCCGGGAATTCGTAGATGCGGGCGGCCTCATCGCGTAGCCGCACACCGCCGCCGGGACTGCGCAGCGCCTGCTCCAGATCCGTAAGGGTCTGCAGATCCCGGCCACAGAGGACTGCGGCGATTTCCTGCATCCTGTGATTGATCAGACGCAGCAGACCATTGCGGTCAAAGTAGCAGATGGCCGCCGGCAGCGTGTCAAAGCCTTCCTTGACGGCGTTGCGGGAGATTCGGGGAATCATAGGCCGCCTCCTTCTGCCGGAAACATCGTGAAATACAAAAGCCCGTCATCATCCCGTTCAAGCTGCATCTGCGGCAGGCCGGGCAGCGCAGCGGGCGCGTCGGTGCATTGAACGCTGCAGCGCAGCCCCCAGCCCTGCGCCGTATGCTCGGCGCAGAAAAGGATCTCCTGCAATCCCGGCAGGGTCGCTTCTATGATGGCTTCAAAGGCGTCATAGATTGCCACGGCGGATGCAGGGGAAATCTTTGCTGTGTCGGCAATCTGTACGGCGCAGCGTATATCACTCAGGCGCAGGCTCTCGGCCGATTCAAACAGGCTCAGCCGCAGCTCCGTGGTGTCGATGTCCTCCGTCTTGTCGCAGACAAAAACAAGGTTGCTGCGCCGCTTGATATAGGTTCCCAAAATGACGATGTGCTTCAGCAGCCGGCGGGCGGTATCGACATCGTCCGTGGCCCTGAGCGCGATCAGATATTCCTGTATCCGTGCCAGCTGGCGGGCTGTGACGGTCTCGATTTTGTCATACAGCCGGTTCTGCTCGCTCAGCTTCAGCCATTGTGCCTTCTGGGCTGTTTCCGCCTGTATGATGTCCCCGATGTCATGCAATTCCTCCTGCGTGAGACGCAGCTCCTCCAGCAGAGCCACCAGTTCGGTGATGTCCTCCTGCCAGAAAATATACCCTTTCCGGATCGGGTGGCCGTGAAGCTGGGTCGTTGCATCCAACTGGACACTGTCGGTGAGCGCCTGACGCAGCTGCTCCTCATGGAGCGGCGCTGCCTGCATGGAGCATTGCACAGGCACAAACGCCCGGTCCGTGATCAGACCCTTGGCCATAGATACCTCAAACAGCGTGGCATACCCCATATTGGATTGGATAAGCCCGCACCGGATGCACGCCTCAAAGGACGCTGTAAAGGTCAGGCATTGCACCACGGTCATATCACCGGCGATCGCATGCATCCACGGCACATTTAAAATATGCTTGTACAGTAAAGCATAGAGGGTGGCCAAAAAAATCGGCACAAGCGGCAGCCAGAGGATGCGCTTTGTATGCGGAATACGGCAGCGCCGTACAAGGTACACCACCGTGAACACGGCACAGGAAAATATCCACAGCAGACAGAGGTAATATACGAACCGATAGGTGTAATCGGGGCTGCCCAGTACCTCCTGCCCGGGTGGGAACGCAAACACAAGCTGATGACAGTCGTTTGTCAGCACCAGGCAGAACAGTACCACAGGGAATACAAAAATCACGTACCGGTACTTGTACAGCGGGGCGGACTGCCCCCGATCCAAAAAGAAAAGCGTATAAAGTGCAAGGGTCGGGATCAGCAGCATCGGGATATAGTACGCATACCACAATCGCCGCAGCATCTCCGGCGTCTGGGCAAAGTCATAGCGGATCAGGCGGATATCCAGCCAGAACAGCATCAGGGTGGCAGCACCCAGCAGGCAGCGGCGGGTCTGTGCGTGCAGGATACGCCACCAGACCGATACCGCCCAGGAAAAGATCAGAATATTATACAGCACCGTGCGCCAAAAGCCGGAATACGGCATATAAAACGCCCGCATCAGGACAGCGCAGAGAATCACCCCTGCAACCGCAGCGGCTAAACACAGGTTGCCAAGCCGTACCTTTGTCATAGTGCCTGTCCTTTCCAAAGGGTAGATCATCCGTCTGTTTCTTTCCAGTATCATTATGACGCAATCTGCACTTTTTTGCAATAGTACTGAAAAAAGCAGAAAAAAGTCCAAAAAACTATCCAAATGGTGGGGGCAGAAATCGTCCGATTCCTGTATGATGAAGGTGACAAATCGTATTCTTTGCAGGGAAGGAGGGCTGCGCCGTGCGGAGGATCGTTTTGGACGCGCAATACTCTGTGATGACGAGCGCATTGACAATGGCACTGAAACAGGGCGGGCCGGACTTCCAGGTGCAAAACGCTGGTCCTAAGACAAAGGATATTGTAAAGCTATGCCGTTCCTGCAGGGCAGATGTCCTGCTGCTGGAGGTCTGCCCGCATCCGCCGCGCACCCTGCAGGACAGACTGCTGCTGGCAAACGACCTGCGGGATGTCTGCCCGCACTGCAAAACGGTACTGCTTGTGGATGAGGCCGAATATCCCGAGCTGGCCACCGCCGTGTGCCTGGCAAAAAAGGACCACATTGTCGATGATTTCGTCTACGCTTCCGTCTCGCCTGCCTATCTGAGCGCTATGATGGACACTTTATGACCAAAAGGAGGACAGCTATGAAAAAAGTACAACGAACGCTCGCTGCCGTATTGGCAGCCATGATGCTTATGGCTTTGGCCGGTTGCTCCAAGGGGGATGTAACAAAAGAGGTCAATTCCGGTTTATCCGACCTGAAAGCGCAGGCCGCCGAACCGGCTGTTGAACCCCAGACGGAGACCCCGGCAGAGCCCAAGACCGACGCGGCATCCGAGCCTGCATCCGAACCTGCATCGGAGCCTGCTACAGAGCCGGAGCCGGAAGCCACCGCCGAACCAGCCCCTGCTTCCGCTCCTGCGGACAATCCCGATTATCCATCGGCTGCCGGCCTGAACACCCAGACCCTGGAGGCATTCGGCACAGACTATACGCTGGTGCTCAACGTGACCTGCCCCGATCAGGGCTGGTACAAGTCCGCCTCGACCAGCTTCGGGGATCTCAAGCTGTTCCCGACCGATGACCCCAGCCATATCTTCTCCGGCGACCCGCGCATAACCTTTGAGCTGAAAAGCGGTCTGGACAAGATCAACTACTATTACGACAGCTTTGAAAACGTGGAGGAGCTTGCCACGCGCACCATCGGCGGCGTGGAGATGGCCGGACGCACCTACAAAAACGTAGGTATGTGGTGGACGGAATACTACGGCGAGATGCCCACCGGTGGCTGGCTGGCCATCAAGATCTCCGGCGTAGACATTGACCCCGGCACCGAGGGCGACACCGTGCTGAACAGCGTTACCTTTGGCTAAGGCAATCGCTGACACACACTACCCGCAACGAAAAGGCAGGTGAACCGACCATGAAAAAACTGCTATCCCTGACGGCGGCGGCCCTGCTGCTGATCACAACGGGCTGCGGGCGCAGCAATGCCCCGCCTGCCTCGGCATCCTCTGCCGCCCCGTCGGTTTCCGCCCCGATAACGGAACCGACAGTCGAGTCGTCCGAAGATACGGCCCCGACCGTTCAGAAGGACGAAGCCGCCGCCAAGCCGCAAAACAGCCGGAGGCTGGATGATTCCCGCATTATCCCGCTGTACAGCGAGCGCTTTACCTACACCGACCCCAACGGCATCGAGGACACCTATTTTTATGAAGTACCGCAGATCGATGATGACACCGAGGACGCCAAGCACATCAACGAGATGATCAACTACCGATACGGCTATCTGGTAGAGCGTGCCCAGGATGCCCGTTCCCGCAATGATTTCATCGACACCGGCTTCATCATCTGGGTCAGCAACTGGAACGGCCCCGTGCTGAGCCTGCAGGTGACCAGTTCCGACACGTTGTTCAACCACGATGTGGGCAGCTACCATTACAACTTTGCCACAGGGCAGGAGCTTACCAATCTGGATTTGCTCGAATACATGGGCTACACCGACAGCGCAAAGACCCTGAACGCGCTGCAGCGCGCCACAGCACAGCATTTCGATGTCCATTTCGGCGGCTATGACCCCGAATATACCGCCATGCTGTACAAGATGCGCGCGCAAAGCCTGAGCGAGCTTGACAGTGTATTTACCTACTACTCCATATTTCCCCATTTTTCAAACGGTTTTGTCGTGACCGTACCGATGTACACCCCCGCCGGGTCGGGAATGTACTGGACAGATGTTCAGGTTGACCCCAACAAGCGGCAGGCCAGCGGCCAGGTGCTGCACGGCCAGGACGAATGGTTTACCTGCGATGTGACCGCCACCGGCAAGGTAACGGTGCGCGCCCTGACCGACTATGTAAGCTCCGACGGCGCAGTTACCTACCAAGACATGAAGGAATGGTACGAGCTGGGCGACCAAACCGAGTTTACGGTAAACGGCTGCTACGGCAACTATGTAAAGATGCTCATGACCAGTGTCGGCCAGGATTATGCCCCCTATGTGTTCCTGCTGACCGAGGACGGCAATGTCGAGTACATCGACGTCATCAGCGGCGCACAGTGCGGCACCATGGCCAACGGCGGCCCGCTGTACGGCGTCAACGAGATCGTCAAGTTTGAGATCGGCACCGCTTACGATGCGGATTTCGAGGCCGAGTATACAACGGTGTACGCTGTCTCCCGCAACAATGAAAAATTCAACCTGGTCGAGGCCATGCACAATGCCGACCCGATGGAACTTTCCAGCCTGATCGGCTCGTATGTAAGTGACTACACCGGTACCTGGTTTGAAATTTGCGAGGATCAGCCGAACTTCTACATCGGCGAATACCGAAACGAAAACCGAGAGCCCGCCACATGGGACAGCGGCATCACCTACCTTGGTATGGATCACCGCGGCTGGATCTGCAGCATTTCGCTGTACCGCATGGATCTAGGGCGCGCACAGCGCGAAACCGTGGCCATGATGCCCACCGATTACGGCGGCTTTTACGTAAGGCATATCGGCGGGGAATCCCTGCTGAACCTGCCAAAGGACGAATCCGTTTGGTTTGAAATGACAAACGAATAAAAAAATCTGAAACGATTATCTTGTAAAGGAGGCAGACACTATGGCAACCTGTACGCAATGTGGTGCCGAGTTAAAGCCCGGTACTAAATTCTGCGAGAATTGCGGTGCAAAAGTATCCGTACCGCAGCCCGCCGCACAGCCCGCAGCTGTGCCCCAGCCCCCGGTTCAGCCTACCCAGGCTGCACCGCCGCCCCCACAGCCTGTACAGACGCCCCCGCAGCCGCAGGCAAGCGGCGGCAATCCCTATGCAGGCAGCGCACCTGCCGCCCCGCAGCCCCGGACGAACGCAGCGATCCTTACGCAGGCAATGCGCCCGGCACACCGCCGCAGACCGGCGCAGGCGCACCGCTTTACGCCGAGGAAACGCCCCCGTCCGCGTCCGCACCGCCTGTCACGCCGCCGCCACCCGGCGGCACGGGCGGCAACCCTTACGGCAATGTGGCCCCCGGCGGCAAGCCCAAGCGCCCCCGCGCACCAATGTCCCCCAAGCGGATGATCCTGATCGCCATCCCGGTGATATTCCTGCTTATGATCATCGTAACAATGATTAGCGGCTCTATCCGCACCGGCAAGCCGAACGCCGGTGACCCGAATCAGGGCACCTGGGAAGCAGCCTACGCCGAGATCGGCGGCTCCGTGACGCAGGTCGAGGATGCCTTCGGCAGCGGGTTCCTGATGGACCTGAATGATAAGGGCAAGTGCGTTGTAACGGTGGACGGCACCAAGTCCTACGGCAAGTGGACGCTGAACGGCGGGGTCTTCCAGCTGGATTGCGGCGGCCTGAGCTGCACCGGCACCCTGCAAGACGAAATCCTGACCCTGAACGATGTGCAGGGACAGGGCGTGACGATCTACTTCGTCAAGTCCGGCAGCACCATGCAGCAGCCTCTGGACGGTGACAGCATGACCCAGGGCACCACCGCAGGCAGCGATACCGATGTGGGCATCTATGTGCTGGAATCCGCCTCCGACAGCGAGTACACCCTCTCCAAGGAGGAGCTTGCCCTCGTCGATATGGAGGACTTCTACATTGAGCTGCGCGCGGACGGCACCGGCGAAACCTACATGGAGGATTTTGTCACCTTCCAATGGAAGGACGGCAGCTTCTACGCGCTGACCGACCCCGATACCCCGGCCATGACCTACACCCGCGAGGGTGACCTGCTGACCATTGAGTTTGACGGTATGACCATGGTCTTTAAGCGCAGCGACACCAAGCCTGAAATCGACCCCGCTTTGCTGGACGGCGGCGATGACGAATATGACGGCGACGGCTGGATCGACGGCCCGGATGAGCCTGACCCGCCCTACACCTACGACGACGGCAACACCTACGATGATTTGGGCAACACCAACTGGTACGGCTGGTTCCGGATGGAAAACTACAAGAATGTACCGAACCGTGATTACTTTGACACTGACACCTACGATTGCTGGGGCTACATCGGTGAGAGCGATGACGGCAGCCACTACTTTGAGGTTTACCGTGACGGTATGCCCGATGACCCGGTCATCACGATGTGGGTCAATGTCTATGATGACCATATCGAGCCTATCCTGGACGGCTACGACTGGGTGCTTGACCAGAACATAACCGAGAGCGATGCGTATAAGTTCAACCTGTACCCGTATAACGACAGCATCTCGCTGTTCATGTATGACTACGAGGGCGACGACGGTACGGCCTGTGCGGTCAGCTTCTACATGAGGCTGGACGGCACCGAGTGGAACGAGGAGCTCGAAGAGCTGCCGCCCCGCTATGAGGAGTACAAGGCCGCCTTGGCCAACAAATAACGAACTGATTTATCTGTACAAAATGGGGCGGGCCCTGCCCGCCCCTGATATAGGAGGATCATTATGGGACTTATCAGAGCTGCAATGGGCGCTGCTGGCGGCGTTATGGCCGACCAGTGGAAGGAATACTTTTATTGTGAAGCCATGCCAGCTGACCTGTTGGCTACCCGCGGCTGGAAACGCCAGAGCGGACGCAGCGCCAACACCAAAGGCAATGACAACATTATCTCCAACGGCTCCATCGTGGCCGTTGCCGACGGCCAGTGTGCCATGATCGTGGAGCAGGGCAAGGTCGTGGATATGTGCGCCGAGCCGGGTGAGTACACCTACGATACCGGCAGCGCGCCGACGCTGTTCAGCGGCGATTTGTCCGAGTCCATCGGCGCAGTGTTCCAGAACATCGGCAAGCGCTTTACCTTCGGCGGCGAGGCCCCGATGGATCAGCGCATCTATTACTTCAACACCAAGGAGCTGGTGGGCAACAAATACGGCACGCCCAGCCCGGTGCCCTTCCGCGTGGTGGATCAGCGCGCCGGCATCGACATCGACATTGCCATCCGCTGCTTCGGCGAGTACAGCTACCGCATCACCAACCCCATTTTGTTCTACACCAATGTCTGCGGCAATGTGGAGGAAGGCTACACCCGCGATGAAATCGACGGGCAGCTGAAATCCGAGCTGATGACCGCCCTGCAGCCCGCCTTTGCCAAGATCAGCGATATGGGCATCCGCTATTCCGCACTGCCTGGCCACACGATGGAGCTTGCCGAGGCCCTCAACGATGTGCTGAGCGCCAAGTGGGGCAAGCTGCGCGGCATCGAGATCGTATCCTTCGGCGTTTCCAGCGTGAAGGCCAGCGAGGAAGACGAGCAGATGCTCAAGGAAATGCAGCGCAACGCAGCCTTTATGGACCCGACCCGCGCCGCTGCGCATCTTGTCGGCGCACAGGCCAGTGCCATGCAGACCGCGGCCGGTAATCAGGGCGCAGGCCCCGCCATGGCCTTTATGGGCATGAATATGGCCGGTGCGGCGGGCGGTATGAACGCCCAGAACCTGTACCAGATGGGTGCCCAGCAGCAGGCCGCCGCACAGCCCGCCCCGGCCCCGGCCCCCGCAGGCTGGACCTGCAGCTGCGGCCAGACCGGCAACACCGGCAAATTCTGCGCAAACTGCGGCAGCCCCAAGCCTGCCCCGGCACCCGCAGCCGCCAGCTGGGTATGCAGCTGCGGCACTTCCAACACCGGTAAGTTCTGCTGCAACTGCGGCAGCCCCAAGCCCGCCCCGGCTCCCGCCAAGTGCAGCCAGTGCGGCTGGACCCCGGATGACCCGGCCCATCCGCCCAAGTTCTGCCCGGAGTGCGGTAAGCCGTTTGGCCAGTGATGCGCAAAAAAATCGCTGCGGTGCTTTGCGCCGCAGCCGCTTTTCTGACAATGTCCGGCTGTAAAAAAGCGCCGCCCGGCACACTGACCGGTATCAGCATCAGTTATTCCGGTATGTGCTATGACGACACCTATGGATTCAGCATAAGAAATGACCCGGTTGACGGCTGCCTTTTCAGCTGCAATTACAAGGATGATGAATGGGTGGAGCTGGAAAACATCCCTGTTGAGGACACCCATTGGCAAGAAGCCCTGGCTCTGGCAGAAAAGCTGGGGCTGGAAAGCCTGCCGGACGAAAAGAAAAATTCTCCCGGCTTATTTATCACCGATGAAACGTTAGATAGCGTTTGCCTGATTTACAAAACCCCGGATGACGAGATCGTCTACCGTTATCTGGATGCCGATGGCAATACGCGCAGCACCCTGCGTGATTTTTTTGAAGATCTGGCAGGGCAGCTGCAAACCGAAGGAAAGAGAGGTGACGCATAATGGCAACGCAGCTTACCAACTACCAATGCCCTGCCTGTACCGGTCCGCTTCACTTTGACGGTGCCAGCGGAAAGCTGGTGTGTGACTTCTGCGGCAGCAGCTACGATACTGCTGAGATCGAAGCGCTCTATGCTGAAAAAGAAGCCGCTGCCGAAACCGCGGCACAGAATAAACAAGCACCGCCGCCAGACTCCGTCTGGAGCGAAAACGAGGCCGCCGGACTGCGCAGCTATTCCTGCCCGTCCTGCGGCGCAGAGCTGATCTGTGACGAGACGACCGCCGCGACAAGCTGCCCGTACTGCGGCAATCCAACGGTCATCGCGGGGCAGTTCAGCGGCATGCAGCGGCCTGAGCTTGTCCTGCCGTTTGTGCTGGATAAGAACGCCGCCAAGGCCGCACTGAAAAAATACTATCGCGGGAAGAGATTCCTGCCCAATGCCTTCTCTTCGCAGAATCATATCGAGGAGATCAAGGGCGTGTATGTCCCGTTCTGGCTGTTCGATGCCAACGCCTCCGGTTCGGGCCAATATGAAGCCACGACCAGCTCCAGCCACCGCAACGGCGATTATGTCATCACCACGACCCGCCACTACGATGTCCGCCGCGCCGGTACCACGCAGTTTATGGGCGTGCCGGTGGACGGCTCGACCAAGATGCCCAACGGCCACATGGATGCCATCGAGCCTTATGACTACCGCGCCTTCCAGCCGTTCTCGACAGCGTACCTGCCGGGCTATATGGCAGACAAATACGACGAGGACGCCGACACCTGCCAGGCCCGCGCCCACAGCCGGATGCAGAATTCGGTCAGCAGCGAGCTTTCGGCCAGCATTACCGGCTACAACAGCGTAAGCACCCTGAGCGAGAACATCCATATTGATTACACCGCCAAGCACTACGCGCTGCTGCCGGTCTGGATGCTGCACACCAAGTGGCAGGGCAAGGACTATCTGTTCGCTATGAACGGGCAGACCGGCAAGCTGGTGGGCGATCTGCCGGTTGATAAACGAAAGGTGGCCGCCTGGTTTGCGGGCATCAGTGTTCCGCTGATGATCCTGCTTGCATTCCTGCTTTGAAAGGGGGAAACAGAGTATGAAAAAGAAACTGTTTTCTCTGCTTACGGCACTGGTGCTGTGCTTGCTCTGCGCCGTACCGGCGTTTGCCGAAATGCCGTTGGTGATGGACACCTACGAGCTGTTCAAACCCGAAGCGACCGCTGAATTGGAACAAAAGGCGCAGGACGCCAGTGCCGGACACGGTGTCAACGTCTACCTGCTGACGGTGTCTGACATCGGCGGGCAGAACGTGCGCGAGTTTGCCAAGGATTGGTACCGCGACTATGACCTTGGCTACGGCGAGGGCAAAAGCGGTATCCTGTTCCTGATTGCGCTGGATTCCCGCGATTATGTTACCATCACCTACGGCGGCGGTGTCACGGCCTTTACCGACTACCGCATCGCGCAGATCGAAGATAAGATCGTGCCGATGCTCTCGGACGGAACGTATTACAAGGCCTCCGAAACCTACATAGAAATGTGCGCGGACACGCTTGATTTCTATGCCGAAAAGGGTGCACCGCTGGACAGCGGCAACGACCCCGCCAAGGGTTGGATCAAGTGGGTGTTTGTGTTTGTCATTCCGCTGGCTGTAGCGTGTATTGTCTGCGGCATCTTCTATGCGCAGATGAAAACTGCCAACGAGCAGACCCATGCCAACGCCTACATGCCCGCCGAGGGTCTGGCGCTGTCCGTGGTGGAGGACACCTACACCCACACCACCGAGACCGAAACGTACGACCCCGTCAAGAACGACAGCTCGAGCAGCTCGAGCGGCTCGAGTACCGACAGCGACGGCTTCGGCGGCAGCTCCGGCGGAAAATTCTAAGGCAACACCGCATAATTCTAAGTGCCGATACGACGAGCGAGGTGCGGCAGATGCCAAGCCAAAAGCGCAGATAATACTGGATGTCTTATCGAGCATTTTGGCAACGCAGATGCCGTGCCGCAGCTGCCGGAGCGGTGCTTAAGCCGCAAGGCGGGAATTGTGCGGTGTTGCCCTAAGTTTTCAGGTTCGTGGGCGCACAATGTGCGCCCTTACGGTCCCTGCCAGGCAGAATGCAGTTTTACCTTATGGACAGTCTGTTTGAGCGGCTGTATATTTTTACACTTTTATGCTGTAAAATATACAAGCATTAAAATTATAACATAAAAAATGCAGGCTGCAACCTGTGGTCGCAGCCTGCATTGCATTATTTGTAACTTTTTTTGTCCAAAAATTACTTCAAGGTAACGTTGATATACTGGGTATCGTTATAACCGGCCCAGTGCGGGGTGAAGGAGGCGACCCGGTCGCCCTTAACAAACAGGTGGGAACGGCTGAACATGGGTACCCATGCAGCGTCCTCTTCCACGATCTGCTTTTCCAGCGCGGCGTACTCGGTCAGGCGTTCGGTGTCGTCCACAATGCCGCGGGCGGCAGCAACACGGCTCATAACGTCGGTGTTAAAGTAGTTCAGGCTGCGCACATTGCTCTTTTCGGGGGTACCGAAGAACGTGTAAATGAAGTTATCCGGGTCGTTATAGTCGGCCGTCCAGGAGCTGACAAAGCTGACCATATCGCCGCTCTTGCGCAGATCCAGCCAGCTGGCGGGGTCATAGCTCTTGATCTCGGCGTTAATCCCGATCTGCTGCAGGTACTGCTGCACGATCTGGATGACCAGCAGAGTGGAATCGCTGCTGGAGTTATCGGCAGCAATCTCCATGGTAAAGCCATCCGCGTAACCGGCTTCGGCCAGCAGGCTCTTGGCCTGTTCGGGGTCGTACTTCAACCAACCCTCGTTGTCCTCGGTGTAGCCGATCAGGCCTTTGGGGTAAATGCCGTCCACCAGGCTGCCATCGCCGTTATACACGGTATCCAGGATGGTCTGGCGGTCAATGGCCATCTGGATGGCCTTGCGGACCTTGACATCGTTCAGCGGCTCCACATTCTCGTTCAGAGCCATGTAGGTGGTGCCCAGACGGTTGGAGGTTACGATATCATCGGCATACTGGGTCTTGTAGGTAGAGTTGACAACGGCAGCGTCAATGTAATCGCAGTCCAGGATATCCAGCTCACCGTTCTGGAACATCATGCTCATGGTGGAAGAATCCGGCACGATGGAAATTTCCACATGCTGCACGCTGGGCTTTTCGCCCCAGTAGTTGGGGTTGGCATCCAGCACAATGCTGCTGTCGCGGGTCCAGCTGGTGACCACATACGGGCCAGAGCCGATGGTCTTGGAGCAGTCCATACCAAACTGGTCGCCTGCTTCCTCCACGTTCTTCTCGCTCATGATGGAGCAGGAAGCGGTTGCCAGCTCATACAGGAAACCGGCAAACGGATCCGACAGGGTAACGGTAAAGTGGGTGTCATCAATCACCTGAATGCCTTCCAGGTCGGTGGCGGTGCCATCCATCACAGCTTCCGCACCGGCAATGGCAGAGCCATAATCCGTCTGCACGCTGTCCGGCAGGGCCAGCATACGGGTAAAGGTATACTTGACATCGTTGGCGGTCAGCGGGGTGCCGTCAGAGAAAGTAACACCGCTGCGCAGGGTGAAATCATAGGTCAGGCCGTCGTCCGAAACGGTGTAGTCTTCCACCAGGCTCTTCTCCAGCTCAGTGGAGCCGTCCGCATTGGTTTTGATCTCAAACAGGCGGTCAAAGATATTCAGCGGCACCATGTAGTCGTTGTTGGTCTTGTGCACATCCATCGTCTGGATATCGGTGTTCATGGCAACGTGCAGCGAACCATCTGCTGCAACCCCGGTGGAAGCGGCAGCTTCGGTGGAAGATGCCCCGGTATCGGAGGATGTATCAGCGGAGGAAGCCGCTGGGGTAGTGGATGCGGAGCTGCCGCAGGCAGCCAGCATGCTGGCCAGCAGTGCAGTGCTCAGCGCAGCGCAGGCAAATTTTTTCATAATTCTTTCCCTCTCTTAATTGGCGCAGCCATTCTGCCGCGCCCCTGATTGTTTTGGGGCTGAGCCCCCGGCCCCAGGCGGTTAAAACGCACCATGTTACCGCCTGAACCCGCAAAAGTGCAAAAAAGGGCAGCTGTATTGGTAGCTGCCCCTTTGCATCTCATGTTGGTTATAATACCACAAATCCTATCAGATTGCAAGCGCAAATTCTGCTGGCCGTGGTGCCCCAACCCGGAACAGCTTAAACATTGTTCGGGTTGTTTTTCAGGATAACGTCATGGCTGCCGCCTTCCACAATGGAGGTGGAAGAAACGACCGTCAGGCGGGCTTTCTGCTGCAGTTCCGGGATGGACAGCGCACCACAGTTGCACATGGTGGAACGCACCTTGTACAGCGTGGTCTGCACGCCATCGGCCAGCGGGCCGGCATACGGAACGTAAGAATCAACGCCCTCCTCAAAGCTCAGCTTCTGGGCACCGCCAAGGTCATAGCGCTGCCAGTTGCGGGCACGGTTGGAACCTTCGCCCCAGTATTCCTTCACATAGTTGCCGCCAACGCGCAGCTTGTTCGTGGGGGATTCATCAAAGCGGGCAAAGTAACGGCCCAGCATAACAAAGTCAGCGCCCATTGCCAATGCCAGGGTGATGTGGTAGTCATGCACAATGCCGCCATCGGAGCAGATGGGGATATAGATGCCGGTCTGCTCATAGTATTCATCGCGGGCTTTGGCAACCTCGATAACGGCGGTTGCCTGGCCGCGGCCAATGCCCTTGGTTTCGCGGGTGATGCAGATGGAGCCGCCGCCAATGCCGATCTTGACAAAGTCTGCACCGGCTTTTGCCAGGAACAGGAAGCCCTCGCGGTCCACCACGTTGCCCGCACCGACCTTTACCTTGTCGCCGTAATGCTCACGGATCCAGGCGATGGTACGGGACTGCCATTCGCTGTAACCTTCGGAAGAGTCGATGCAGAGCACATCCACGCCGGCATCCACCAGGGCGGGCACGCGCTCGGCATAGTCGCGGGTATTGATGCCGGCGCCGACAACATAGCTCTTGTTGGCATCCAGCAGCTCATTGGCATGTTCCTTGTGGGAATCATAATCTTTGCGGAAAACCATATACTGCAGGTTGCCCTGCTCGTCTACCAGCGGCAGAGAGTTGATCTTGTTATCCCAGATGATATCGTTGCAGTCATGCAGGCTGGTGTTGGCCGGTGCGGTAACCAGCTTGTCCAGCGGGGTCATGAACTCAGTCACTTTCAGATCCGTGCTCATGCGGGACAGGCGGTAGTCACGGGATGCCACAATGCCCAGCAGCTTGCCGTGGGGGGTGCCGTCAGCCGTGATGGCAACGGTGGAATGGCCGGTACGGGTTTTCAGGTCCAACACATCAGCCAGGGTAGCCTCCGGCGGCAGGTTGGAATCAGAGGTGACAAAGCCCTTTTTGTAAGCCTTGACACGGCGAACCATATCAGCCTCGGACTGAACGGACTGGGAGCCGTAAATGAAAGAAACGCCGCCCTGCTTGGCAAGGGCAATGGCGAGCTTCTCACCGGAAACGGACTGCATGATAGCCGAAACCATGGGGATGTTCATGGTCAGGGGGCAGGCTTCTTCGCCCTTGCGGTACTTGACCAGCGGGGTTTTGAGGCTGACAGCCGTGGGGATGCACTCCGAAGAGGAATAGCCGGGGACGAGCAGATACTCGCCGAAGGTACGGGACGGTTCACTAAAATAATACGCCATTTCGCAATTCTCCTTTACCCTTTTCGTTGCCTGATTTGCTTATTGGTTATTGTACCACATTCGCGTACAATATGCAAAATTTGTTGTATTAAATCTTTTTTTGGCCTTTTGGGCAAAAGTTGTATAAACTGCACCATGGCCAGGCACAAGAGTATGACTAATCAAAGCATTTTGCACATCGGCACCCGTCCGCCGTTTGGAACGGGCTCCAAACGCGTTCCGACATACCGCACATGTGATGCCCTTTTCCCCGCTCATTCCTCAAAGTTCAGGGTAATATCCCCCAGCGCGGCATCCAGAATCACAGCGTTGGCTGCTTTGCTGTTGGCGCTGTAAGGGCTTGCCTGCTTGGCGCCGCTTACCGTAATGCTGCCCAGGCCGCATGCAGCCTGCACGCTGTAACCGTCTGTCTTTTCCCCCAGGGTCAGGGCAATATTGCCCAGCTGGTCGGTTACCTGCACCTGGCTGGCCCCCACCAGGCGGCTGATCGTCACATCGCCCTGGGCGTTTTCAATCGTCACGCGCTCTGCCTGCACGGTGCCAAGCTCTGCACTGCCCAGGGCAAGCGTTGCATCCAGCTGCCCGGTTTGCAGCTCATCCGCATACAGGCTGCCGAGGGCAAGGTCTGCCTGTATGCTTTTGGCTTTCAGTGTACCAAGGTCGGCGCTGCCCAGGTTCAGATTCAGCTCTATCTGTTCCAGTTCTATCTCCGGCAGGGCGATGCTCAGCGTGGGCGTGGGGTCACTGCCGGAAATATAGCCTTTGGGTATTTTGTACCGCACGCTAAAGCCACTCTCGTCCAAGGTGCGCTCCAGCCAGTCGGAATAGAAATTTTCAAACCGGAGTGTTATCTCATCCGCTGCATTGCTGCGCACAAAAGCAACCTCACCGCAGTCCAGGTCCAGTACCATCGTTTGGGCCTGCTTTGCATCCAGCGTCATCGTGCTGCTTTCCAACCGGTTGGTGCTTTCGCTTTTTGCACTTTCCTTTGTGATGGCTGTTTCGGTATTTTCATCCGTGCTTTCGTCCATATTTTCGGTTGCTTCCCCGGTGGTTTCCTGCGGGGGAACTTCTTCTGCCGTTGCGCTCTCTGCAATGCTGTACTGATATTTTGTCACAATTTTGAAAGAGCCGATGAACACCAGCAGCACAACAATCAAAATTGCAAGGATAGCCAGCACAATCCACACCGGGCTTTTTCTGCGTCTGCTGCCCTGTTCTGGCATGCTGTTATCCGGCATCGGCGTGCCGAACTGTGCCCCGGTACCCTCCCATATCTTTTCCGCCACATTCTGGGGGCTGCCCAGTTCCTGGATGGTCTGGGCCTCTTTTTCGGGGCCTGCAGCATCAAAGTATTCTTCGTAATAATCCAGGGCATCCCGGCGTTCGGCTTCCGGCATTGCGGCCAGCAGAGCTGCCAGCTGCTGCATATATTCCTGCCTTGTCATTTTGTATCCTCCCCAAAAATATGGTCAATGTTGGCGGCGTAAACTTTCCACTCTGCCTTGTAGCCTGCCAGCTGCTGCCGCCCCAGCGGGGTAATTTTATAATAGCGGCGGTTGCGGCCATTGAACGGTTCATCGTAAATGGTCAGGCAGCCATCTTTTTGCAGCCGCCGCAGCACCGGGTACAGTGTCGATTCGCTCAATTCCAGCGCCTGCTTGATCTCCTGGGTGATCTTGTAGCCATAAGTACCTTCTTCCTCGCGCGATACGACCGCCAGCACCACGGCATCCAGCAGCGCCGCGCCTGTGGTAAAGCTCATGTGGGTGCCCCCTTCCCTGTTGTATTAACCCGGCAGTGCCGCTGCGTGTGGCGGCACTGCCGGTATTATTTTGTTCT
>ERZ857775.1938-NODE-1938-length-21908-cov-2.851920_pt1 | contig 21908 bp, 12 predicted proteins | sample MGYA00519698_ERZ857775 | MGnify/ENA primary metagenome ERZ857775 (study PRJEB31778, sample SAMEA3449363) | human gut metagenome | biome: human gut; feature: human-associated habitat; material: faeces | place: United Kingdom | collected 2010/2012 ...
GCCCCATAAATAATTGGCATAATGACAAAAAACAGGCCAGGCAAACTGTCGCAATCATTGTATACAAGAACATGAACAAACGCATGTCTTTAAAATTCTTTTCAGACGACTCTGACGCAATGCTATTCCCAACGGAAGCTGTCATTGCAGAGCACATAACCTCAAGGATTCCAAGCAAACTGCTCACAATAAGGAAATAGTTGCTATAGCAAGCAACTACGGTCAAGCCTAGAAAAGCCGAAATAAAGATACTATCAAACGCATCCCTAGTAATCTGACAGGTTCTATAAACCATTATTCCAGCTACTCGTTTGCGAATCTTGCGTTTTTCCCCCATTTCAAGATTCGAGTCAATAAAATTGATTGATTTATACTCCGGATAGAGACGGTTCGACAAATAGGCTATTGCTATATTCTGAGCAATAGTCAGCACGGGAAGAGCCAAGGCATACAAATAGTAATTTGGCACTAGCATAATGAGCAGAATTTGTGCAAAATTGAGAACCAAAGAAACTGCAGTATTGACCTTGCTGACAACGTCATTTCTCTGATAAGCGTCTAATAGCGTCTGCCGATAACCGCATGCCAAGTAGCTAATCACAGTGTTCGCAAGAAAAATAGCAAATGCTATTTGCAGGTTAACATCGCTTGGCTTTGAACCCTCAATCATGTAATCGAGAAACGGCATCAAGCAAATCCCAAGCACGAGAATGGAAAGCCCAATAACGCGATACACTCTACGGAAATATTGCAAAAGCAGCAGTACTTGATGCTTGTCGTCTCTGGCAATAGGTTCGTACATACTGAATGCCACGGCAGAGGCAAAGCCAAGCTCAGCCAAGCTCAATACGCTTAATATCGAAGTGAACAATGAGTTCAACCCCACATAAGCAGCCCCAAGGGAGTAAATCAATGCAGTGCGGACAAAAAAGGGAAGCAGCACAGAGAGAACTTTCTGCGTAACGCCCCAAATGATATTTCGTTTTACATTCTTACTTCTGCTCATAACATAAACGGACCCTACATTGAGCAGGGTCCGTGCATCCATTCTCGCCTAACTACTAGCTAAATCGCCTAATTGTAAATAACCACTGCTGTACCAGCGTAAATATTGTTATATATCCACTGAGCACTCGGGTACGACATTCTCAAACAACCATGAGAAAGACTATTCCCGAGCTCCGCATCCGAATCCAAGATTGTATGAAAAAAGTAGCCATTCCAAATCTGGGTGCACCATTTTGCACGGCTATCAGTGCTCAATGACATTCTCTTACCGCCAGTTGTCCGGTAGTAGCCCGTTATAGTTGGGGTGCTGGGGGCACCCGTCACGCAGCTCCACCAATGCTGAAGCGACCAATCGTAGGCAGATCCGCGAAATACACCAACCTGATGGCTCGAACGGTCAACGCCAATCAGCCATTGAGTTCCGCTACCGTAACCCCAGATCCTGTTCTGCATTGCTTGCCTATCGGACGGCATCGGCGGAACATACACAGTCTCTTCCAGGCAGAATCGTTGACTTGCCTTCCCTGATTTTTTTTCAGCACGAATACTTGCACCATCCGATGGAGCGGAAGATCCTACAGCCAACACAATGCTTCGGTCCTGGGCAGACTCAAAGACAAAACCGCCATCCTTGTCATAGACAACAATCCATTTTTGGTTAAGACCACCATGCCACGAGTACTGAACAATACATGCGCCATCGCTTGCGGCTCCTCCGCTAATATCAAGCACTTTCCCTGTTTTCGGATTCCCTATCCGATAGGTTCCATCGCCATTGCCGGTAACGTTCCACTTCTGGTTATCACCGTTGTTCGAACCCCAAGTCGTCACCTTCGCCCCATCGTTTGGCGATGAATTGTTGAGGTCAATAACTTGATTGTAATTTGCCCCAGAATGAAGAACGAACGTCGCGTTTTTAACGGGTTCAACGGAATCGAGGAAAAACCTCTGAGCAGCAGAGCCGTTTCTCGAGTAGACCTGCACATTGGCTCCATTTGAGGTGCTCCCACCATTCACATCAAGAACTTTATCAGCTGAAACGTTCTGAAGGACAACGGCGCCCGCATCAATGTTGACAGGAGTCCACATCTGCTTTTCGGAACCTTCTTCGTAAGTGGCCTGCACCACATTGCCATTGGCGACGGTCATGTATTTTCCAGAGCAAAGAGATTCGAACGTATAGACATTTTCCCTGCCCGGAACAGCACTGACTTTCCATTTCTGATTCAGATTCGAAGCAGAAGAATAGATAAGAACATTTGCGCCATCGGACTTCGATGCATTATTAACATCTAAAACCTTACCGCGATCTTTGCCATACGAAATGCTAAATATGCCTTCGTTAAGAAAGCTGGTTCGTTTAGCAAGACGGAACGAGATACCGTCCGTCGAGTCAAGGCTTTTGCCTACCAAGCTAGCACCTGCATCTAACGAAGAGAACCCGAGCTTTAGCCCATTAGCAATGCAAATGAACGAATATGTACCGTCTTCATTTCTCTCCACCTTCCACTTTTGGTTAGGCGAATCAGAGATAGAAGCCTGCTGAGCCGCTATACCCGGAACAACGCTACCGGCTTCCAGCTCGAGAGCCTTACCCGAGCACGCAGATATCAATCTGTAATACCCGTTCTCGTACTCCAGGTTAAACAATTGGTTGAATCCTGAGTTGCTCCCGTACAAAAGGGCCTTAGCGCCATCGACCGAAGACGCCTTTGCGATATCAATACGCAAAGAGTCATCAGATGCCGGAGAAATCCCGTACCAACCTTCAAATCCATAGTCTTCCGATTCGGAAACTGGGGCGATTTTTGTCGAGATCAGGCTGAAGCGCTGGTTCTCGCCGCCGCCGTAGCGGTACACCTCGGCCTTGGTGCAGTCGGAGGCCCCACCGCCGGTCAGGTCGATGCAGTAAGAGGGGTCGATGGCGGAACGAATGCTCAAGCCGGAGCCCTCGCGCTGCACGATCCACCTCTGGTTAAGCGCATCCGTCGAATCGTACTGGATCACCGCCGCACCGTTCGAAACGCTGCGGTTGTCATCGTCGAGGACCTTACCCGAGCCAACGCAGGTCACTTTGTAGAAGCCGGTGTCGCCATCACGCTCGAACCTAAAACGCTGGTTCTGAGCCATATTCGACCTGTAGACCTCCAAGCGGGCCCCGTTCTCAGTGGAGGCTCCGGCGATATCGAAGACCTGAGTGGCCTCGACCTGGGAAGAGACTACGTACTCCCCGTCGGAGACCACACGCTCGAGCACCGCAGGCTCGATGGAGAACACCTGGCCCTGGCCATCAGCCGGGACCGAGACAAAGGCATTGGATCCAGCATGGGCACCGGCCCCGAGTGCAAGGGCGAGACCGTTCGCCTTGCACACCAAGCGGTAGCCCCCTTCGCAGCGCTGGACCGCCCAACGCTGGTTGTCGGCCGAGCAGTCGGACCATTGAAGGACGTTCGTTCCAGGCACAAGGCTTCCGCCGTCGGCATCAAGGACCTTGCCGCTGTTGAGGTTGAGCACTTCGTAGAAACCGTCGTCCTTGAGGGTGAAGCGGAACTTCTGGGAAGCCAAGCCCGCCGCGGCGGTCGCCTGCGCATTGTCACCGTCCCCGACGGACGACCCGGAGATGCCCAAGGCAATCGACTGGTCCGAGGAGAGAGAGACGGCGTACACGCCGTCGTCGACGGTGCGGCCGCCCTCGACCTTCGGGGAGGTCGAGATCAGGCTGAAGCGCTGCGCGGCGGTGCCGTTGGCGGAGTGGAGCTGGACCTTGGAGCCGTCGGAGGCAGACCCGAAGCAATATCCTTCATTTACGGCAGCTTTAATTACAACGCTACCATCGCTATTCGATTCGACCTTCCACTGCAGCGATACATCATCTGACGAATAGGAACGCTGCGCAATGCAGGCACTATATTTTCCGCCACTGCTAATTAGCCCAAGGTACTTTCCCGAATCAGAACTTTTGATTCGGTAATAACCGGTAGACGAATCTCGCTCGAACTTAAATTTCTGGCTATCCTTCATATTCGAGGTGGCAAGCGAAAGCGCACTGCTATACGCCGATCCATCATCATTAATTTGCAGAACTGAACCATTGACGGACTGGCATTGAATAAGATATTCGCCATCCTCGATGGTTTTTTCAAATGCAGCATTCGGCGCAGAATATTTATTTTCAATAGAATAGCTTGCCTGGTCAGCGCCATTATCGCCGCTCGAAGATTCACCAAGAAGCAAATTGATCATCCTCAGAATATCCTGGCCATACCCATCGCCAGGAACAGCCCAACGGCCATTAAGATCTTCAAGATTTGGGGCACATCCACGGCTCACCAAGCTAAACCGAGGATCAACACAATCATTTACCAAGGCATCAGTTGAAGCATACGCTTTCAAATGCTGCACCTGAGCGCGCAAGCCCTCGCGCACATTTGCAAAGGTTGCGCCCTGAGCGCCACCGCCTGTCGCACCCAAACCGCCAAAGTTGCACTGATCGGCCTTTACATCTCCGCCAAATTGCAACCAGCCAGTTTCTTTCATCGCCTGACAAAATAGTACTTCGGCACGCACGCCTTCGGCTGCTGCTTCTTCATAGGCAATTTGACAGAAATCGCGCAAGGATGCTGCGCCCTTATTTGCATATACGCTCGAAGGATAACTATGTCCTGTCGACTCATAATATGCGACCATTTGGCCAACCGCTGTGCTGCTTTGCCCCATTATCGAAGAGGACGAAGAAACGCTCTGCCCGCCCTTGGAGAGTCCGTAGTTTTCGGCAATCGCTTTCGCGTCGGCAACGCCCATGCTCTTGAGGCCACTTTCGCTAGAAAGGAGGTTCTGGTCGGCTGGCTTACCATTTATAAAGCCATGCTCGATTAGGACTGCAGGAATATTGTTTTGACGGCTTTGCTCTAGAACAGTCAGATAGTCCGCGGGACTTCCATCCGCATATTTATTTCCGCTTTTAGAATCGCTTTCCTTGTTTCCGCGATTAGCGAGACCAAGCGCAGTAAGCTTAGAGAGAATGTTGCTGCCAAGCTGGGAGCTTTGCTCGTGCAAGTAGTACCTCCACGAGCTATCGTTCTGCACCCAAACCTCAAAGCCCGTCGCCACCGACTCGGCACTGTTGATATGTAAACTTACAAATACATTTGCTCCTGCGTTTACGGCCCGCTTGACGCGCTCACTCAAACCAACGTATTCATCGCCGGAACGAGTCATGTACGTTGAAACGTTGCTGTAAGTGTCAAGCTCTGCCTTGCAATACTGCGCAATCTTGAGCGTGAGCGTCTTTTCATAAAGCCCCTTGCCCTCATTCACTGCACCGCTATCGCTGCCGCCGTGGCCCGCATCAAGGGCAATCACCATTTTCTTTGAAGCGCGAGATTCGTCGCCGCCTATAGCTAGAGGAGCAACCCCTGCTACGCTAGCATACGACTGAACCTCACCGGCAGCACCTTCCGACACCGCGGCGTCGTCGTCCGAAGAGCTATTCGCAGTCTCGTTCGTTGCGGAAACAATAGCATCCGCAACACTGTCTTCCTTGGTTATTTCACCATTACCATCTAACGAATACGCAGAAACTCCGTCCTCGTCTTCGTCAACGACCTTATCGACTACGGAAAACGAATAGCCGTCTTCCGTATCACTCGCTATCTTCGATTCTCCTGAGGAAGAGCCGTTCCATGCAACTTTTACTAAGTTGTATTTGCCACAGTCCGAAGCGGTTTTGAACGGAATCTCATATAAAGCTGCACCATCGGCGGATTTGCTGGCCTTGATACTCTCAATCTTGCCACCCTGCTTTTGGTAGTAGAGCGTAGAGCCGTCAGCGTTCTTGGAATCCGCGAATGACACAACTACATTCTGCGTGTCGCCAACAGATATGTCTTTTTGATCGACATACACGAACTCGATCTGTTTAGACGGATCGAGCGACGCAGCAGAGCCGTCGACGCTTGCATCCTTTTCAGACGAAACGGCTTCAGGATCATCTTCCGCCAACACATCAGGCTGGGATTGAGCCCCTTGCAACTGATCCGCATGCGCACTTGCCACAGGAACATATGGCAAAAGCCCCGCAGCAAAAACAAGTGAAAATAGAATACGAAGAATTTTCTTGGACGCATCGCCAGCAATGGAGCTCTTCGCCATGAGCAAACCTCAAATCGCTTATCTACTAGGGTACATACACTATTACCGCTATTGCTACATAGAATAGAATGCTGTTATCCAGCTATTCGCCCAGTATATATAAGGTTTTGGCCACCCGCCCGAATTATTCCGCCACGAGTCATTCAAGGAAAACAATGAACCCATATGTATCCGTCATAATTCCCTGCTACAACAACGAAGAGTACCTACGAGAGTGCATTGAAAGTGCCTTGGCGCAAACACTCAACAACATAGAAATCATCTGCATCGATGATGGCTCGACAGACTCTTCGCCGGCAATAATGGACGAATACGCCAGCAAGGCATCCAATATTCGCGTTATTAAGAAGGCCAATGCCGGATTCGGGCAAACTATCAATACAGGAATTGATGCCGCAGCAGGGAGATATTTAGCCATCTTGGAATCCGATGATTACATTGAGCCCGCTATGTATGAAACGCTTTTCAGAAATGCAGAAGAGCTCGGATTTCCCGATATGGTGCGTTGTGATTTTAGACGTTTCTACGGCGAGGGCGATAAACGAACCTTTGACCCCGCTCCACTTACCACCAACCACGAACTGGCAAATACCCTGATCAATCCACAAAAAGATTTACGCTTCTTCAGTCTGTACAATCTCATGCAGCCTGGAATCTATTCGTTGGATATGATTAGAAAATTTAATATCCGATTAAACGAAAGCCCTGGCGCGTCTTACCAAGATAATGGTTTTTGGTTTCAAACACATTCAAATGCAACAAGCGCCTACTATCTGCCTGAGTCTTTCTGCAATCTCCGCAGGGACAATCCCAATTCTTCCATTAAAAGCACGGGCAAGGTTTACGCGATGTGCGGGGAGTACGATTTCATTCGCAAAAAATTGATTGAGGGGAAAGACCGTTTTCACCCTGACATCTTGAAGCTCTGCGCCCGCAAACGATTCGACAATTATGAGGGTACTTGCAATCGCATCGACCCAAGCTTCCGTCGTGAGTTTATTTATCGCTGGAAGAGCGATTATGAGGAATTGCTTACAGCGGGAGAGCTAGAGGAGCGATTCTTCGAACCATGGCAATGGAACTGGCTCAGCACTATTCTGAACGACCCCGACAGGTTCTACTACGAGCATGAATACTGGCAACCCGAATCCGAGCGGCTATGGAGCCGCATTCATGAATTGGAAGCTGAAAACAAAGCGCTTCGCAACGAGCTTGAGGGCGTCTACGAATCCGCAAGCTTAAAAGTTGGGCTTGCTGCGACTGCGCCTTTAAGGAGCATTAAGAGAAAATTTGGGAGGTAAAAGCGCCACATGGCAAAACTCGATAACAAAAAGATCGAAGAAATAGCAGTTAACGCCGTGCGCACGGCTTTCGGATGCGTAGATAACGTCCTCCCACATATCGAAGTCGATGATCGCGGAATCTGCGTTGACGGAGGCATTGACGTTTACCGCGGTGGAAAGCTCGACAAAGACACCTTCATTGGAACCATCCCAGTGCAGGTTAAAGGAACAACCGCAAAACCAGACTGCAGCGACATCCAAAAGCGAAAAGTAGCAACCCAAGACCTCCGCCAGTTTGAGAGCAGCTTCGATGGAGTTCTGTATTTCATCGTCTTCATTAACCCGAACAAACAATCTGTTCGAGGGGTGTATTACAAACAATATCTCCCCTTTGATATCGAAAAATTGTTGACTAAGCTCAAGAAGCCAAGCCAAAAAACCATCACCGACAGTTTCGGTGAGCTCCCAAATAAACCATCAGAGCTCAAAAGATTATGCATCGAATTCTTAGGAGACAAGGACAACCAAAAGAACAGGCGCTTCGTTAAAGCTTCAAGCGTCCAAGAGCTTGAAGAGAAGGGGATACCCATTGAATCGGTGAGAATATCAAAAACATTTTTCCCAGGGGAGTCGTCAATAAGCCTATCAGCATTTAGCAACGGTGCATATATTTACGGCATCGCGCAATGGGGCGAGCCCTACGTTATCGACAGGTTAAATGATATTGTCGAATTCTCAACGGAAAGGAATTGTCTCATAAAGATTGGAGACAATCAGTACAACGCACGCCTCGTGGCCGGCGAGGACAAAACGTCTCCATTCGTCAAACTCGGCGGAATAACCGTTCGATTCGGAGATTCCGCAACGCTGAAATATAAAGAAGTGGGCTTATTCAGAGACCGTCTCAGAGATGCAGAGATAATGTCCTGCCTTTCAAAAGGTGAAACGCTTTATATCGACGGAAAGAGAGTTTTCGGAAGGCTGCGTCCAAAAAACGGAACGAAAGGTTTCCCTGATTCGATACCAGCTGCATATATGAAATACGTATGTCTGCTAAACAGGCTGAAAATCAAGGCAGATATTGACCCTGGCACCCTTGAAAAGCAGTCTATAAACGCATTGGCAACCCTAGTGGAAGCCTTTGTGGACATGAAGCCAGTTAATTTAAATAAAATTGAGCAAAATGCGGCAAGCTTAGATATGGAAATCGGAAAATCACTAATAAAGATATTGGCGGTTAGACAACCGAACGGACGGTACAAGCTTTACAACCCTCTCGATACAAAGCTAAAATGCTCCATCTCATTCAAGGGAGATGGGGATAAAGAGCACCTCATATCTTCGGTCTTCATTCTTACCCACAAAGACTACCGTCTCGCAATGAACCTCGATGCTCCATCGTTTAAGGAGTCTTTAAAAAGATCGCCTATCGAACAAGCCACAGCTGACATAGCCTGCATTAAACTCCTCGAAATGCTTGAAGCTGCCGATGAAGGAGCCGTCTGCCAAGATGACCTGTTGTCTTGTTGCAAAATTCTCTCGGAAGCCCTTTACGATTTCGAACATTCGGATATTTCGATAATCAATCGAGAGCAAGTCAACATGAGATTAGGAGCGCCTATCGATGTTAAAACCCTCGAAAAGATAGTCGCTAGATCGGAAGACAATGGCATCAAAGCCTCGGCCCACATCTTATTAGGGAATACTAGTCTCGCTTTTAGTTGCCTTGGCGAGATGGTCCCCAAAACACGTATGCAATTCGAAAAATGGCCAATTTATCATTTGATCGAAAAGCGCAACGAACCCGAAGAAGCGAAACAGATTAGCTAATCACACCTAAACAAATCACAGGTATATACCTTATCGGCAATATCCGTTAGGTCAGAGTGCCAGCGATTTGCGATTACCAGGTCGCATTCACTTTTAAAAAGGGACAGGTCGTTTTGGACTTCGCTCTCAAAGAACTTGGATTCGCTCAAAGTCGGCTCGTAAACCACCATAGTTACGCCTTTTGCTTTCACTCGTTTCATTACGCCCTGAATAGAAGAAGCCCGGAAATTATCCGATCCCTTCTTCATGGTTAGGCGATACACACCCACTTTTGGATTCGCAATGCCCTCTTCGCGCAGTTCGTTTACACGCGCTAGCACTTCTTCAGCAACAAAATCTTTACGAGTGCGATTTGCTTCCACGATTGCGGAGATGAGGTTTTGCGGAACGTCTTGATAGTTAGCAAGCAACTGCTTCGTGTCTTTAGGCAAACAATAACCGCCATAACCGAAGCTAGGGTTGTTGTAATGATCCCCAATGCGCGGGTCAAGGCACACGCCTTTGATAATTTTCGCGGCATCCAGCTTGCGCACCTGAGCATAGGTATCCAACTCGTTGAAATACGCAACCCGAAGAGCAAGATAGGTATTGGAGAACAGCTTGATAGCCTCAGCTTCGGTTGTGCCGCAAAGAAGCTGAGGGATCCCCGTTGTTCCATCTGGGTTTTCGCGCGTTTTCTCTTCGGCGGCAGCGCCTTCCAGCAGGAGATTCGCAAACGCTTCCGCGGCATACTGAGCTTCAGAGTTTTCGGCCGAGCCAACCACGATGCGCGAGGGATGCAGGTTGTCATACAGGGCCTTTCCTTCTCGTAGGAACTCCGGCGAAAAGATGATGCGCTCATCACCCAGGCGTTGGATAAGCTTCTGCGTATAGCCAACAGGAATAGTTGATTTGATCGCGATCCATGCTGTTTTATTCGCTGCGCGCACGGCAGCAATAGCTGCCTCGACGCTAGAAGTGTCAAAGAAGTTCTTCTGCGGGTCATAATTCGTTGGTGTGGCGATTATGGCAAAGTTGGCGTTTTCGTAGGCCTCGCGCTCGTTTAAGGTTGCAGTGAAATTAAGCTCGCGAGCACCGTCGGCTTTTTCCTGCAGGAAGCGCTCGATTTCAGCATCCGCAATGGGGCTTTTACCCTGTTTGAGCAGTTCAACCTTTTCGGGCACAACATCAAGCGCGCGTACCTCGTTGCGCTGAGCCAGCAGCATGGCCAACGAAAGGCCAACGTATCCCATTCCTGCTATTGCTATTTTCATTGATATCCCCTTATTCGAAAGCGTTAATGCCATGGCCTTCAGCGACCTTCGTTCGTTGCCTTTCCCGATCGCAATTCCTCAACCAAGGAGAGACTTCTTTGGTATTTTAGATTCTCGCTTAAGCTTTCCCTCATTATGTCAATCAAACCACCGTCGAAAGTAATAACCGCACCTATTTCATCCGAGTTCAAGCACTCTAGCACCACAGCATCTAAGAAATCATTCTTTTTGTAGACACCGCCTCTTTCAACTATTTTTTTCAGAGCTCTACTTAGGTAATTGAGCAATTCTTCTGGATGCCCCATTGGAGCAAGCGCTTCGAAAATGTCCCTCTCAAATATCGAGTATCGATCTATCCCCATTTCTCTTCTATAGCGACTCGCCTGTTTCTTTGTCCAAGAGCCCAAACTGTTTGACTCGATTTTCAGGCGAATCCTTTTCCCTTCTTCCATGAGAATAAGAATCGACCGTTCATCACTCAAGCCTAAAATCTCAGGCCTATCTTCAGCTAACGACAAAACCGACAAACCCACCTCGAATGCCTGTGTCAGCAGCTGAGAGAAACATCTCGAGATATATTTCTCTGGATCGTCGTTACAATACCCATCTGCAAAATACCCACGCAACCGCGCACTATATTCCAAATTGACAGCTTTTACGTATGCGGCGATTCTCCCCACATCATGCTCAGGGAACCTGAGCTCCATATAGAAATAGAGACCGAAGGTCAAGCACGCATCAAACACCGCGCTGGCATATCTGCTCTCATGCTCCACTTTATGCCAAGACGCGTAATCTCTGACCGAGGCAAGCTCTTCCGGGCGAATGGTAGACAGACAATCCGCTATTTCATCAGGAAAAGGATTGAGAGCAGTCACCGCAATCATGGTTTCGGCATTCGTCATGAATTGCCCAACGGCTCTTATCTGCTCTATGTCGTTCTTCTTGTTTGTCAATAATTCGCACAAAGTCGTCGATGAGATACAACACTTCTCACGCATTACGAAATCGACAAGGGGAGAAACATCAAAAGAAGGCCGAGATAAACCGGCAGCATAATATAAAGGATTAGCATCCAGCAGATACATAGCGCCTCCCGATCTAAAGAAAACAAACCGTTTGGAATTTAAATCCGAAACAAGGGGTCACATGCGTTTAAACCAATCACCTGCCCCATCCTCCCCAAATCCGACGAATGGAACCGCTGCCTGCCTTTGCGCGTTTCCCGCATGAAGCCCAGCTCCTTAATGTGCTTGCGCTTCTTGGCCATGGTGGGCTCAGACATACCGGCTGCCGCACAAAGTTCTTCAGTGGTCGCGCCGTTTTCCGAGAACAGTGTGGCCTGTGCCAGGATGAACGCTACACGCCACAAGCCGGCGTCCTCTTCTTCCGTTGCAATAGCACGACTCACTGCATCAACGGCATCGGCTAAGTCGCTCTGCTTTTCCCGCAGCGAATCCAACATGCTCTCCATCGCATCCACCACAAGCTCAGAAAACGAGATGACGAACGGCGTCAAATCGCCCCTGTTAAGCGGATGCTCGCAAATCGAAAAGCCCTTGTAGTACTTCTCGATCCTTTCCTTCACCGAATACGACAAGCGGTATCCAACAATAGGATTGAAGTTATGCGAAAGTACATAACTGCTGATAAACCTATTGGTACGCCCGTTTCCATCATAAAACGGGTGGATATAGGCGAACATAAAATGAAACACCGAAACACGCACCAGGGCAGGGATACCGTCATCGCCAAGAATCGACTAAAAATTACAACGAATTTTTAGTCGATTACCGCATATCTGAGAGATAGACCAAAAAATCGCCCGATATTTTGGTCTATTCACGCAATTTACGGCAATAGACCAAAAATCTTTGGTGTATTTTCGCTAATTACAGGGGGAGCGAACGGCACGTTGAACCTTATTCCCGCTCCCGCCACAGCTGAAACGATGGAGCTACCTCTTCCGCTTGTTTTCCGCAATAACGTCTTCGATAGAGGCGTATTGCTTTTGCGCAAACAGATTGGCGAAATCCCGCTCGCAATGAAGGGCAAAGGCGATGTTCACCAACGACGCGAGCGATATTTGATGCAAACGCTCGAAACGCTTGATTGAGCCCAGGCTAACGCCTGACTTTTCGGCAAGCTGCGCCTGCGTAAGCCCTTGCTCTTTGCGACGAGCAGCTACACGATGAGCAATGTCAGCCAGAACTTCGCCTGGCAATTGATGTTCGAGGATGTTTATCATGGTTAATATGTTAGCTAAAACCAGGATATCTTTAATGATTTAGCTAACATATTAACCGTAAACTTCAATGAATAACACCCTGGTGGCGCTATCGTAGCAGCCTAATGACGATTTCCCCGCAAAGTTCGCCATAGAGAAGCCCAAGCGAGCTTGCTCAACCCAAATGCGCACGTTATGCCACCGCATTTTGTGCAAACCGCTAATTAAAGACCCTGGTTTGTACAAATTAATTGCTATTTCGTACAAACTACCAAGCAATTCGTACTAATTAGTTCTTACTTGGTACAAATTGAGCGCTAATTCGCGATTTTGATTACCAATTAATAGTCAATTCGTGCAGATTGCGAATTAGCTTGTACGAATCGCCATTAAAAATTACGAATTAGCACTTCTCGAACTACTAATTTGTAATCTTGCAACAACAAAATAGGGCAGGAAGAAATCATCTCTTCCTGCCCTATTATCAAAACGAACGCGCCCCTCCTGGGGCCATGGCGCGAAAACCGCCTTACTTCCCCACCGCCTTCAGCGCAGCTTTGGGGCCGGCTATCAACAGATAAAACAGGCCCTTCTTCATAGGCGTTGGGTCGTCGGGGAAGAACTGCTCGAAGCGCTTGGGGTGCTGCATCAGGTAACGCAGGCACGCGTCTTGATGATCCTTGAAAAGCGAGCGATCGTACGCTCCGTTCTTGAAGCCCTGGCGCAAATCCTTCTGCATAACCGGCACAAATTCGCGACGCTGCTCAGGCGCCAGACGCGCAAAATTCCACATGTAGCTGTCGTATCGCAACCTGAACAGCACTTTCTCGAGCATCTCACGCTGCGGGTCGTGCTTGATGAAACGCTCGGCCATCTCGAATTCCTTGCACACGCACATCACTTTCTGCACGTCGTTCACGGAAGACGCCTCGTTGTCTTGGCGATAGTGCAGAATGGGGGCTTCGCTCATAGCAACTTTCTGCGCCGAGACCCACACTTTGAACTGAAAGCCCAGATCCTGGAAGCTTGCGCCCGCCGTTTCCAGAAAGCGCACGCCGCATTCGTTCAGCATTTCGCGGCGATACAGCGCCGACCAAATGGAGGGAATGCTGTAGAACACCTCGCTCTTTTCGCGCGGGCTGAAAGGCGCCGCGACCATATCGGGCGTGCACACGCTTATAAGCTGATTGCGCTCTTTCGGCGTGCTCCAGTAGAACCAGTAGTTGGCTTTGGCCACGTCAACGGGCGCTTCCGCTCTCTCGGCATTGCCCCCATTGGCAGCCTCAGAACCGTCGCTATGTCCCTCGAGCTCGGCATTTTCGCTCGCCTTTACGTTTTCCGCGGCGGTCGCGTCCGACCCAGCCGCAGCACCAGTCGATGCGCTTGCATCTGCGCCTGCATCAACGCCCGCGTCATTCGCGCCCTTCGCCAGGCCGTACAGCAGCTCGAGCGCATTCGGCTCAAAGAAATCGTCCGGCTCCAAAATGCCGATATACTCGCCGCGCGCCGTGTCGATGCCCAGATTCATCGAGGCGCCATAACCGGAATTGTCCTTGTCGATCAAGCGAAAGCGCTGGTCATTCGCCATGTAACGCTTAATGATATCCAGCGAGCCATCGCTGCTGCCGTCGTTGATGCACAGCACCTCGAAATCGGTGAACGTCTGCGCCAGCAGCGAATCGAGCGCCTGCTCCAGATAGCGCTCGGTGTTGCAGATGGGCACCAAAACGGAAACAGCCGGCGCCGGCCCCTCGGGCGCCGGGCTGATCTTCGCGCCCGCACGCGCCGCGGCGCAGCGCTGAGCCTGCAGCGAAAGCCTGTTGCCCTTCTTCTGGCCAGCGGCCCCCTGCTTGCCGGCGCTCCCCTTCGCACCAGCGGCCCCCTGTTTGCCGGCGCCGTTCGCCTTCTTCTTAGCCATGCCAATCCCCTCTCTTATTAATTAGTAGAAAGTATAGCGTTGCATGAGGCCGCCATCCGCGTTGGGCGGAGACGATATGCAGATTTCAGGGCACTTAAATTTCCATTCAGAAGGAAGCCAGGATTCACAAGAGAGCAAAACAGCCCTCAGGGCAACAGCGAAGAAAAGCCAGCGAGCAGAGCCCAAGGTTATTCGCCCCGCAAGAAATGCAACCCGTAACCTAACCGCCATTCGCAATGACATAGAATCGGAGGAAAGGAATTGGTGGGCCAGCATCGGTCGCCCAAACGGGTGCGAGCCACGGCAACCAGCGCCCAGGCAACGAAGAAAAGGCCCGGCAGCCCGCCAAAAAGCGTCCAAAAGGGACTGTCCCCTTTGGACGCCCGAGCCCGCCCTGACCGCTGGTCACAGAAGCGCCCCTCGCGGGGAGGGGCGCTTGCGGTTACTCAAAGCGCTTTACATCGAATGATGTGGCGATGGCGTCGCGCACGCTTTGAAGGTCGGGGAATGCTCCGTCAGCAATCATCTGCACGGCCAAGTTGCCCAAACTGGTGCCCTCAACGGGGCCCGCAAACACGGGAATGCCGCAAGCCCGGGTGGTGAGCTCGTTGAGGTATCCGTCTTGGCAGCCGCCGCCCACGATGTTGATCGAGGTGTAGGTGCGGCCGGTAAGCGAAGCCATCTCGGCGATGGACTCCGCATAGCAAGACGAAAGGCTTACGTACACGCAGCGCATAAGCTCGCCTACGGTTTGCGGAACGTTCTGGCCGGTTTCGAAGCAGGCGCGGCGAATTTCCTCGATCATGGAGTCGGGCGCAAGGAAGCGGTCGTCGTTCACGTTCACGTGCGCCTCGAAGCTTTCGGCTTCCTTTGCGCGGGCAATGAGCTCGGGCAAGCCCCACTCGATGGCCTCGTGCGTGAAGGGAGGGAGCTCGTCTTCCGCTGCCTGCTGATGGGTGTCTTTGCCCGCCACGTAGGAAACGCCGTTCAGCTCGCGGCGGATGGATTGGATCATCCACAAGCCCATGATGTTCTTCAGGAAGCGGAAGCGCAGCTCAAAGCCACCTTCGTTGGTGAAGTTCTGGAAGCGGGAGGCGTCCGAGGTGATAGGGCCTTCGTTTTCCACGCCCAGCAGGCTCCAAGTGCCCGAGGAAAGGAACACCGCATCGGCATCGCGCGCAGGAACGGCCAGGTAGGCGCTGCCTGTGTCGTGCGTGGCCGGCGCGATGATGTGCGTGGGGTAGCCGATCTTCGCCTCGATTTCGGGGGTTACGGCTCCCAGGTCGGTGCCGGGCATAACCACCTCGCAGAACATGCTGCGGGGAATGCCGAAGGCGTCCAGGATGGTTTCGTCCCACTGCTGCGTGCGCGCATTCATGAGGCACGTGGTGGAAGCGTTGGTGTATTCGTTGGCCTTGGTCCCGGTAAGCAAGAACGCCAGATAATCAGGGATCATCAGGAACGTTTCGGCCGCTTCGATTTGCTCGGGGTGCTCGCGCTGCAGGGCCAGCAGCTGGTAGATGGTGTTGAACGGCTGGCGCTGGATACCCGTGCGGCGGTATACCGCGTCGGGTGCCATGATGGCGTCGGCCACCGCATACATGCCGTTGGTGCGCTCGTCGCGGTAGGCAACGGCATCGCCCAGCACGTTGTCGTGCTCGTCGAGCAGCACGAAGTCAACCGCCCAGGTGTCGATACCTACGGTTTTAGGCGCATAACCTGCGTCTTTGCACTTTGCCAGGCCCGCGAGCGTTTCGCGGAAGAGCATGTCGACGTCCCAGCAGTCATGCCCGCCGGAGCGCTTCTGGATGTTGTCGAATCGATGGATCTCGGTAAGCTCGATGGTTCCCTCGGGCGCAACCTCGCCGATTACCACGCGGCCGGATGAGGCCCCGATGTCGACGGCAGCATAGCAGTTGGTTTTGATGTCCATTAGTTGTCCCCCTCTGCATCAACGCCGATCTGCACGATCTGCATCACGTTGGTGGGACGTGGGGAAGGTGCAGAAGGATCGAAGTTCACTGCGCCGCCGGTTTGGCTGACGCGCGGGGAAGTGGTGCGGTCGCCCAAGGTGAACACGCAGATGTCGCCCTTGTTCACGAAGCCCTTCTTCACCACGACGTTGCGCGCCTGCTCCAGAACGAACGAGGCATCGCCAACCACCTTTCCCAGAAGCGGGGTAACGCCCCAGTTCAGCTGTAGGGAACGGCGGTACTCTTCGGTGGTGGTTACCGCGTAGATGGGCATTTTCGGACGGTAGTTCGAAACCATGCGGGCCGTGCGGCCGGTCATGGTGGGGGTAACGATGCAGCAGGCGCCCACGTTTTCGGCGGCGGTTACGGCGGCCAGGCCCACCACGGCGGAGATGCTTTCCTGCTCAGCGCTGCGGTTGGGGATGGAACCTTCGTCGTAGATGTGCGACTCGCTTGCTTCGGCGATGCGCGCCATGGTCTGCACCGCGGGAACCGGGTACATGCCGATGGCTGTTTCGCCGGAAAGGGTAACGGCGTCGGTGCCGTCGTAGATGGCGTTTGCCACGTCGGCAACCTCTGCGCGGGTGGGGCGTGGATTGCGCATCATGGAATCGAGCATTTGCGTGGCGGTGATAACCGGGCGGTAGGCGCGGTTGCATGCCTTGATGATCTTCTTCTGCAGGTGAGGAACCTGGTTGGAGGGAACTTCCACGCCCAGGTCGCCGCGGGCGACCATGACGGCATCGGAAACCTCGATGATTTCCTCGATGTGCTCAACGGCGTGGGCGTTCTCGATCTTTGCCACGATGCGGATGCTGCTGCCGCCGTGGTTGGTGAGGAACGCTCGGATGGCGCGTACGTCGTCGCCGCAGCTCACAAACGATGCCGCCACGAAGTCGACGCCCTGTTCGATGCCGAACAGCAGGTCTTCCTTGTCCTGCTCGGTCATGACGGGCAGGGGCACGTTGGTGCCGGGAAGGTTCAGCTGCTTGCATTCGCCGAGCATGCCCGAGTTTTGCACGGTGCACTGGATGTCGGTGCCCACAACGCGGTCGACCGCAAGCTCGATCAGGCCATCGTCGATAAGGATGATGGTGCCGGGCTCTACGAACTTATGCAGGCCCTTGAAAGTTTGGTGCACGCGGCGGGAGGTGCCCAGCACGTCTTCTTCGGTGAGGAAGAAGTTGTCGCCGGCACGCAGCAAAACCGGCTCTGCGCCTTCGAGTTTGCCGGTGCGGATAGAAGGGCCCTTCGTGTCGAGCATGATGGCGCAGGGTGCGTCCAGCTCACGACGGACCTTCTTCAAGCGGTCCATGCGCGCTTTGTGCTCGGCATGGGAGCCATGGGAAAAGTTGCAGCGGGCAACGTCCATGCCTGCTAGCACAAGATTTTTCAATGCTGACTCGGAGTCCACGGCGGGGCCCAGAGTGCAGATGATCTTGGTTCGCTTCATCATCGGGATGATGCGCCTTTCGATCGGTGGCTGCCTGCTTCCGTTCCAGTGGGCGAAAGAAAGCAACCGTTAAACGACAATACGTTCGAAATTGTAAGACATATTGCCGTGATGTGCTTTGGAAATGGGGATTTACCACAATCTTATCCCTGCCATTGGCGTGGCTTGTGCGGGTGGGGGATACATCTGTGGGTAATGGGGAGCGCTGGAGGGCTTTGCCCTCTTCGCTCTTGCGGGCTGATGGCGTTACGCCGCTGCGGCTGTTCGCATTGCCTGCCTCTTTGACTGATTCTTCTTGGGAGGGGTATGCAAGAAAGGCCCCATCTGCGCAATCACCCGTGCGGACCCTGCTCAACGGAAGCCGCACGGGTTGGATTTTACTGGCTTTTCAGCTGGGCTTGGCGCTGTTCGTGTGCGGCCCAGGTTATGCGGAGGGTGTTCAGCGCGTTGTCGAGCGTGCTGGTGCATAGGCAGCCGGGTTTGCCCAGGAGATCGTTTACGATGTCCTGAATTTGGCCGTTGCCGGGGTAGCTTTCCTCTGGCACGGTGATTTCCTCGGTTACCAGCTCAGCTTCTTTGCGAACGCCGCCCATCACGCCTTCATGGGCAACAGCATCGGGGTTCGCCAGCGTTTCCACGTGCAGGGGCGCGGCGTTGTTGTAGTACGAGAACTCGACGCTGCCCTTGTCGCCGTAGATAAGGAAACGGTCGATGGCCTTGTACGTGGCGTAGCACCACAGCCCCGAAACCATCACCCCGTTTTCGGTAACGCCGGTAAGCGAAACGGTGTCTTCGCCGGGGTAGCAGTGGGTGGCGTTGCCCACCTCGAGCTTGAAATCGGCGATGGTGCCGGTTAGGAACGCGATAAGGTCGAGCATGTGGGCATCGCCCTCGTAGAAGTGGCTTCCGCCCGAAACCTCGGGGCGCACGCGCCAAGGCTTCTCCGACTCGGGCAGAAGCTCTTCGGCGGTTTGACGCTGGGTGCGGATAACCTGCACGCCGCGTACCTTGCCGATTTTCCCCTGGTCAAGAAGCTGTTTCAGCGTTTTGTAGCGAGGCATGCCACGGCGGTAGTGGGCAACGAAGCAGCGTGTGCCGCTCTTCTCGAAGGCAGCTTTGATTTCCTGCGCCTCATCCCAGGAAAGCGCGATGGGCTTTTCCAGATAGCAATGCTTGCCGGCCTCGGCCACGGCTATGGCATGCTGCTTGTGGCAGTTCGGCGTGGTGGCAACATAGACGATGTCGATGGAGGGGTCGGACAAAAGCTCTTCAAGCGTGTCGAACGCGCGGCCGTGGCCGTGGCGCTGCACCCAATCTTCTGCTTTCGACTTCGTGCGGTTCCATATGCCGACGAGCTCGGAATGCTCGGCCAGGTAAAGGCCGGGGCCGTTTTTCGTTTCCACCACATCGCCGCAGCCGATAACGCCCCAGCGGATAGCGCGATCCGTTTCGTTCATGGTTTCCTCCCTGTGCGCCCGCTCCCCATGCGGTTGTGCGCCTCGTGTATGCCATCAGGGTAGCACGAAGGTGCGGGAGGGGTGCGCTTTTGCGGGCGGGGCTGGTTGCACGAAAGGCTGATGGGCGTTGGGAAAGCCGGTGCTAATCCTCGGCGAGGAAGTCGTGCGCGTATTGCGCGGCGGCGAGCGACCCCTTTATCAGCACGCTCTCATCGACGGTGTAGAAGCAGCTGTGCTGCGGGTGTTCAGCGCCCACTTCGGGATTGCGCGTGCCGACGAACACGAACACGCCCGGCACGAAATTCAGGTATTCGGAGAAGTCCTCGCCGGAAAGCGTGCCCTCGTAGTGGCAGAGCGCGTTTTCGCCAAGAACCTTGGCAATCGACTTCTGCGCACGGGCGGCGCAGGCGGCGTCGTTTGCCAGGCGGGCATTGCCGAACGTCCATTCGAAGGTGGCCTTCGCGCCGAACGATTGCGCGGTTTCCTCCACGACATGCGCCATGCGCTTTTCCAGGTAGCCGCGCACTTCCGGCTTGAACGAGCGAATGGTGCCGGTGAGGTAGGCGGTGCCGGCCATGATGTTGCGGGCCACGCCGCCGTGGAACTCGCCGATGGTGATAACCGCGGGGTCGAAAGGCGATACGTCGCGGCTCACGATAACCTGCAGCGCTTCGATGATGGCTGCGCCTACCACGATGGCGTCGACGCCCTTATGCGGCATGGCTCCGTGGGCGCTGGCGCCGCTGATGTCGATGCGGAACCAGTCGCAGTTTGCCATGCGGGGGCCGGCTTCGGCAGAGATGGTGCCGGCCTCGACTTCGCTCCAAATATGTGCGCCGTAAATCGATTCGACACCTTCGAGCGCGCCGGCGTCCATCATCATGCGGGAGCCGATGGAAATCTCCTCGGCGGGCTGGAATATGATCCGCAGCTCGCCTTTCAGCTCGTGGCGCAACTCGTTCAACATGCGCACGGCGCCGAGCATCATGGCCATATGGCAGTCGTGCCCGCATGCGTGCATCACGCCTTCGTTCTGCGAGGCGAAGGGCACGCCGGTTTGCTCGGTTGCGGGAAGCGCATCGATATCGGTTCGCAAGGCAAGGCAATGATGCGGCTTGCCTTCGCTGTCGTAGGCGCCGGGGGCTTCGCCGCGGATGGTGGCGATCAGGCCGATTTCGCCAGGCTGCACATAGGGAATGCCCATGGCGTCCAGCTCGGCGGCGAGCGCTTTGGTGGTCTCGACCTCGTGGGCGGAAAGCTCAGGGTGGGCATGGAAATAGCGGCGCCTCTCGATGACGTACGGTTCAATGTCGGCCGCCAGCGCCTGGATGCGGCTGGTGAAGGAATCGTGTGTGTTGGTCATGCGGCACCACCTTGTTGGGTTTACGATTTCGCCCCATTCTACAAGAAAGTTAGCCGCCGTTGGCCTTTGCGCAAAGGCTGGGGAGATCGCGCAAAGGCTAGGGGATGTAGCTCGCCAGGTCTCTTCCGCTCGGCAACGTTGCTTTCGCATGGCAAGAAACCGCCCGAATGCGCGTTTTGGGCCCGGCGGTCTGCTAAATCGGGGCTATCTGGCGAGATTGCCGCCAAATGCGCGCTCTGTGCCGGTTTTGCTGGTAGAAAAACGCGCATTTGGGGCCCATCTCGCCATTTGCGGCGAGCGATGCGCGCATTTCGCCCGGTTCTCGCCAGATGGCGTGCCTGTTGCCCGAAATTGGCGAGATGGGCGCGCAATGTGCGCCGATTTCGCCACCAGCGTGCCGAGCTGGGGCGGGGTCGGGGCCAGAGTGAGCAGGTCGGCCAGGGCAAGGGCAAGGACAAGGACAGGGACAGGGACAGGGGCGGGGACAGTGACGAGGGCCTTGCCGCATCTCGTACGCCGTTCTGCGCAGCAAAAAAGGCCGCCTCCTTGCGGAAGCGGCCTTGGTGGAAGCGGTGCGACGCTTGGGCCGGGCGCCAGAAAATCGGAGCCAAGCCTGGGCGGCTAGTCCATCTTGCGGTTGATGCTGTAGCCGAAGAGCTTCTTGGACTGCGCTGCCAGATAGATGCAGAACAGCAGGCCGATAATAGCAGCGGCAAGCAGCAGACCCATCATGGTGTACAGAGCACCGGTTTCGCCCATGGCGGTGGTCATGGCGCCAACGATGAAGGGCAGGAAGGTTGCGCCTACGCCCATGAAGGTCATGTACATTCCGGTGTTGCGGCCCTTAGGACCGGGGCAGTAGTTCTGGCGAACAACGAGGCCCGTCTGCAGCGCGCCGCCTGCGGCGAAGAAGCCGAGCAGGGCGATGGCAACGTAGACGATGGCAACGTTGGGGACAACCAGCACCAGCACCAATGCCAATGCGGAGAAGG